>JACLAD010014594.1_pt1 | contig 40761 bp, 38 predicted proteins | sample 8027901 | NCBI WGS metagenome assembly JACLAD01 (sample SAMN15725071, study PRJNA655200) | protist metagenome | isolation source: fluorescence activated cell sorting (FACS) single amplified genomes of... | place: Spain: Blaines Bay Microbial Observatory, Mediterranean Sea | collected 2016-07-05 | reverse complement strand
GAAGGTCGGTTCTCGGGATGGTCACCATCGCCTCGCCATGACCTGACGGGAGGGCGATCGTGATCGCCAGCGTCTCGGCCGATCGGAGCAAGCCGACGGTGTGGAGCCGAAGCAGCGTCATCACCGGGACATCGACGGCCAGCAGCTTGTCGCCTCGCCCGATGTCGAACCACACCGACCGGTCGGGGGTCAGCTCCCGCATTGGCAGGACGCTGTCTATGTCCGCGTCAGACTCGACGAACGCCTGTGATGCCGGCGTGTCAGCGACCTCAACCCGCAGTGCCGGTGAGGCGCCAGCCGCCGGCACGATCGTCACCCGGCGAGGCGGGAGATACGGGATGCCCGCGATCTGTTCGTCGGCGCATGCGATCGTGGGGTCCTCAAGCAGTTCGGCTGCGGCGGCGGCCCTGGTCAGCGGCCATCCATGCCAGCTCAGCAGGGGGCCGAGCCGAAGCAGGAAGTCCTCACCCTGGGTGGTGGCCGCAAGGTCATGCCCGGCCCACTCGCCCTCTGGGTCGCGCAGCCACTCGACCAGGTCGGCTGTCTCTCCCTTCGTCAGGTTCGACCCGCTCGCTGCCCCGAGCGCCAGGCCGCCCTGAGGATTGCGGTCCAAGAGCACCACCCGACTGCCACCGTCGGGCAGCCGCCAGACCGCGAGGTTCGCCAGGGGTCGCGGCGGCCCCTCAGCCGGTCGAGCGATCTCGTCCACCCGCTGTTGGGCGCGCAGTTGGCGACTTGTCTCCACCGCGGCACGCAGCGTCGGAGAGTCCAGGCGGCCTGTGGCCGCTCCTGATGGCGGCGCGAGCCGGCCGTCGGTCATCGGGGTCCCGACGACGATGGCTGGGGCGTCCTCGATGTCGGCGAGGAACTCGGCGATGCGCGGTGCGAGCGCGACTCGGAACTGCCCCGCCGTTCCTGTGACGGCGATGTGCACGTGATGTGAACCGACCGCGACCACCTCGCCGACCGACGCGTCTGCCAGAACTCGCATCGCCCTCGGGTCGTCCGGGATCCCGATCCACAGGTGATCTTCGGCCCCCTGTGTGGCGACCCACCCCACGACCGGGTCGTCAGCCCCCGCGCCACGATGCGGAGCGTCCAGCAGGTCGGCCACGTCTGGTCCGAGGTCTGCCCCGCACGTCCACTGGGCGTCGGTGCCAGTCACGGTCCATGTCAGCGTCCTCCCGGATCGTGTGACCCGGAGGGCGCTCACCTCGCTCTGCCAGCTTGCGGCACCGTCGCGGAGCCAGGCAGCGAGCTGTTCGGGCAGGTCCCCCTGCAGCAGTACCTCCTGACGGAGCCCGCGGCCGCCGGTGTCCCCAAGAGACACCCAGATCCCGTTGTCCGGATTGTGCCACACCGACAACCCCGCCGGGAGGTCCACCGGCCCGCCCTCGCCCAAGAAGCACCCCCGCCGATCCACCATGGCCGGGAACAGATCGGGCCTGTGCACCTCGACATCTGCCAGGTGGGCCACCAGGCTGCTCATCACCTGGGTGAGCACCGAGACGTGATTCGGTGTCGCACTCGCGATCAGCGGCCATGTGAGCATCGGGCCCACGCCAGTGCCGGAGGCTGTCGTGATCCAGCCTGGTGTGTAGCCGCCAAGGGGTCGCTCGGCGCTCGACGCGGTGAGCTCGGCGCACAGCCTGGCCAGATCTGGGTGGGGAACGGGGATGCCGGGATCCAGCCTCAGCCGAACCGCGGGGCCGATCCCGTCGACGTGGAGTGAATCGATGAGCAGGGCCGCAACACCGACCCTCGGGCTGTAGCCGCCCCGGGGATGTGACTGTTCGAGGGGGACCTTGATGCGGAACGGCCGCTCGTACTGCTTGGACATCGCTGCCGTCCCGGGCTGTTCGAGGATCGCGGCGATCAGCTCCTCGGTGACCAGCGCATCGATGTCGGGGGTGAGCTTGTCCGCCAGGAAGGGCGGGACATCGACGATCTGATCGTCGTCCTTCTCCGCGACCCAGTCGGGCAGATCTGGGTCCGGAACGATCGGCAGTGATGCGACGGCGCGCTGTCCCTCCAGCAACTGCACCGGTCCCAGCAATGCGGTCTGCTCTCCACGGAACCACCAAGCGTCGGTGTGCACCATCACCTGGAACTGCAGCGCGATGCCACCTTCCTCGGTGATGGTCCCCGCGCTCCCGACAGCGTTGCGCGTGATGGTCGCAACCAGCTGATGCGGGTCCACACCCTCCTCGGGGAATCCGATACGCAGCGTAGAGGTGACCATGGCCACGTCGTGCCCACGGCTCGGCATCACCTCAGAAGAAGAGACCACCTGCATCTGCGATGTGGGCAGCCACGAGAACCCGTCGCTGTAGAACTCGTGAGGGGATGTCGTGATCGCGAGCTGATCGACCGCCAGCCGATCGACGACGATGAGGCCGGGGTTGTGTGTCGTCTCGTCGATCACCGACAGACCACTCGGGCCCTGCTCAGGTCGCGCGACAGCCAGCGCCCGTGCCATCCGGGCGTTGCGCACGTGGATACCGCCAAGATCCTCGGCGCTAGCGGGCACCTCTTCGCCCGTCTCCTTCATGGTCAGCACGGCTTCACTCAGCGTGCTGACCACGGCAATCCCGGAGAGCAGCACATCGGCTGCGAGGTCCTCGTCGCACCCCTCCGCGGTGAGCAGCGCGGTTGGCAGGAATGTGGTGTAGGCGACCAGTCGGGCCTCGTCATCGCCGGATCGATCGCGCGTGACTCGTGGCGCACCCAGCTGTGTGCCGAGCTCGCTACCGGCCTGCAGCAGCCACGGAGTGGCCACGCGCCCGGCCAGCTCCTCGGTCAGCCCGGGAGGGAACTCGGCTTGGATGATCAGGCCCGGGCCGGCGTCCGGGTGCTCGATGGCGGCGAGTCTGGCCGTGATGAGGAGGTCACGGTGGCGATCGCCGGATCCCAGCAGGTGCGGGATCTCCAGCTTGATCTCTTCAGCCAGCATCTCTCCGCCAGCCCCGCGCACCCCGAGGAGGTCCAGACGTTCCAAGACCCGCTCAGCGACGACGCCCGGGTCAACGGTTAGGGCTGCTGAACGGGCTGGCTGTGCCATGAACGGCGGTATCTTCCGCCCGGTGATGGCCGGCAGCGCACGGGCGACCTCGTTCAGGTGAAGTCTGACGAGGGACTGAAGGGCATCGGCGCTGGGCATCCACACCCGCGGGTCCACCACGAGGTGCGCGCAGAGCCCGACCCCCGGGTCGGCGAAGGTCTGCCATGCGCCGCCGACGACGCGCTCGTTGGCGTCCCAGATCCCGGACAGGTGCTCCTCAACGATCTCGAGTTCTTGGACGGTGGTGATCGAGATGTCGTACAGCGGCGCAGCGTGCGTCCCCGGAATCGGCATCAGAACGACGTGCGTGGACAGATCGTCTGCCCAGATCACGCGGTATGCGAGCCGATCCTCCCCCTGGAGCACCTCCCCCTCGGGAAGCCAGTTCGCCAGCGCCTCGAAGTTGTCCATGATGCTGGCCGTCACGCCTCAGCCCTCCTGCTCGTGAACTCGCACGATGGAGTTCTTGGCGCCGCGCATCACGTTACCGGTTGCCCTCGGCCCAGATCGTTGCGAGCAGAATCTCACCGCATGGCATGACGGAAGCCGTCACTGGGGTGGTGACCCCACCGCGAGGCACCGTCTGCGCCGGCGCCATCGCTGCAGGTTGACGTTGATCGGTGCGGTCAGGCCTCGCGGGCCTTGCTGAGCACCTGCTCCACCACGCGGTCGATCTCAGGATGCGATCTACCGGTCTGGGCCATCGCCTTCACGACCTGCTGCACATGACCTGCATCCACCCGGACGCCGCATGCCTCCTGCAACGCTTGCTTGAACCCACGGCCTCTTGCCTCGCGGTCGACGTCCGCCCAGCCCGAGAACTCGGGGAACCGGTCTCGCATGCGGTCCTCGTCCACGTACCGGATGATGTCGGCCTGCTCCAAGCCGAAGAACGCCATCTTCTTGCCACGCTTCCGAAGGAGTTGGGCGAGCCCCGAGATCACCCGCTCCTCCTTGCTCTTGGCCGGACGTGACGAGCGATGCTCGAGCCAGTCCTCTCGCGTGTTGTCGGCCAGCAGTCCGCAGTCGATGTCCCAGAGGGTGCCGATGAGGCGCAGCTCCAGTAGCGACTTCGCCTCGTCGACGCCTTCCAACGGAAGCAGCAGGACTCCCGCCTCGCGGAGCTGTCGCCCATGGAGTCCCTCCAAGACGATCTGATCGACAACACCCTCGACGATGAGGACGAAGGAGTACCGGCTGAGAAGTTCGCCACTCGTGAGCCCGATGTCACGCGCAACCGAACTGAGCACATCGAGCTTCGACGGGTCAAAGGTCTTCGTGGAGACCTCGCCGGACCCATCCCTGGCTACGTGGACGTGCTGCCAGTCCGCCGAGCCCAGGAGGACGTGCGAGTGCGTGGCGATCACGGTGAGCTCTTCCGCGGCTGCGAGCCCACGTCGGACGGCCCGCTGAGCACGGATCTCAAGATGCCGCTCGGGCTCGTCATACACGTCGAGGGTGATCGAAGGCGTCATGGCCGTAGCGAGCGTCTCTGAGTTGAGTCTCACGAAGCGACGAGTCGCCTCGTCGTGGTTGCGCGGCGCCGAGACGTCGGCGAGCAGCCCTGACAGCTGTGCTCGGGCATCGGTGAGCAGGTCGGGCAGCCAGTAGCCCTCATCTGCTTGTTGCTCCATGACGTGGTCAAGATCGAGCAGGACGGCGCCGGCGGCGCCGATGTCAAGAGTTTGGATCACCGAAGTGAGCGCCTCGGCCTCCCTTCCCAGCACCTCGATGGCGGCCGCCGCTGAGGCCAACCCGCGGTCGAGCCATGTCCGCTCGCCAGACGACAATGAGTTCCAATCGAGCCCCTCCTCGGCCAAAGGGCGGGTAGTCCGTCCGTTGATGTCCACGTCGATTCCGTACAGGTCATCGTCGACCGGGTTGACGCTGACGTCAGGGAACGCGGTGGAGAGTCCCCGCGCGATGTTTGAGCTGACGAGATTGATCAGCGCCCATCGAGCGTCAGCTTCCAGCTGCTCGTCGGTGCGCTCGGCGTCTGGGTGGGTCTGAAAGCTCGCCAGCTCCAGCAGCAGTTCCGTGACGCGCCCAAGATTCCGTTCGTAGGCGTCCCAGAGGTCGAAGAGCGCTTCCCCATGCGAGCGCTCTGCTGCGATCCAGGTCACGTGGACCGGCGTCCGTGACGCCACGGGCAGGAGCATGAGCGGCACTGGTCCGCTGCGCTCCTCCGGAGCTGAATCGACCCAGTTCTGGAGTGGCAGGAAGACGTTGGGCAGATCATCGGCCACGTCGGCAAGCCAGCCCGGCAGTTCGGAGATCATGAGCGTTCTCGAGAAGCTGCGGGTGAACGCCGCCTCGCCTGCTTCGTCGATCGCGTCCTCAAGCCACTCGCTTCCCCGGTCCACGGCCCTGGCCTCATCGAGGCCGGTGACCGACTCCAGCTCGTACCTGATCAGCGGAGCGTCTTGAGCCTCGATCAGCAGGTCTTGCAGCCGCTGATCACCGACGGTGGACCGAATGCCCTCCTCCCAAGTCAGCCCTCCGGACTGATCTGCGCCGAGCAACGTCCAGAAGTCCCCCGCTTGAGCCATCTCGCGCAGTGGGGTCTCCGTGCCCTCCGGCCGGTCCACCAAGGACAGCGAAGGCCCGAGGGGAAGATTCCACGACGTCCCCTGCACAAGCGCGGTGATGCTGCCCGCGGGAGGAGCCACTGCACGCGGGGCGAGCTGCCACATGGTGGCGGCGCTGCCGAAGGCGAGTCCGAGGCATTCCAGGAGGTTTGTCTTGCCGACGCCGTTGCGGCCGAACAGCAGCAGCCGCTCGACGTCGGTGAAGTCCAGTCGGACGTCCGTGAGGTTCTTGTAGCCGCTGACGCTGAAGTCGATGAGCCGCACAGCCGGTTCTCGCTGGTTCTCAGTCAATTCGTTCCTCTCCGTCGCGGAGTGGCCCGTGCCGTGACCCGACACGTAGAGACGGCCTTCTGGAGCAGTGGGCAGCTGGACGCTGCCGGATCAGTCGGGGTGCCGCGGTCAGAGCGACCAGTAGAGCGCATTGCGGCGGTGCCGGGCGGGTGGGGGGTCATCGCCGAGGTCGTCCAGGCCACCGGTGTTGAACGTCTTGGCCATGTCGTTGAGCCATGCGCGGTCTCGCTGTCGGGTCTGCCGAGTTGCCCGCCGGATCTCGGTTCGCACCCAGGTGCTCCCGGACTGGAGCGCGTACAGCGACGTGCGGCGGATCCGGCCCTCCACGATGGCGCAGGGCTGGCCGAGACTTCGATCCGGGCAGTATCCGCCCGGGTGGGCGAGGAGGGAGACGACGCAGTCGTCGTCGAAGGGGCACTCCGCGGAGTAGCGGATGTGGAACGTGCGGGACATGGACAGCTCCGGGGCTGCCACCAGGGCCTTCCTGATGCGCCTATCTCACGACCCGCTCCTCTCGTGCTGACGGCAAGCCCGGGAGCGTACCGGGCGGAGCGTCAGCACGTCGACGCCGTACCTCAAGGGCGCAGCTGGTACTTGCCCCGGCCGACGCGCTCGAGGTCCGGCCACTTGCCGCCGTGGGCGGTGTCGAGACCGGTGCACATGTAGGACACGACGTGGGTGCGGATCGTGGAGTCGGCCAGCGTCGAGCCGTGCTCGCGCGTCATGGCGATCACCTCGGCTGGGGTGAACGGCGAGCGGCCCTTCGCCGTCAGCGCCCTCGCGGCCTCGAGCACCACGGCGCGGGCTGAGCCTCCCGGGGACGCCGCAGTTCCACGCCGTCTGCTCAGCGGTGTACGCCGGCCGGAGTCGCTCTGCCGGACGCCGGATGCAGAGGTCGTGGCCGGGGTTGGGGTCTGATCAGGGGCCGCGGCCTGGAGGTGGAGGTAGCGGAACTCGCTCGGACCGGTGCCGCCCTTCACACGGGAGTACCCGCGCCACTCACACGTTTAGTCACCGCGAAGGGTGAGCGGATCCTCGCGGCCCTTCATGGTCCCAGGCCCGGCATGGTCGGCCCGACGGAGCTGACCGGCCAAGCGGCGGCCGTGGTGCAGTCGGAAGTCGGCATCGACGGTGTCGTCGCGGTGGCCTTCCCGTGTGAGCCCCAGGACGTTTGTCAACAGGATGACGTGGGCCTGATCGGCATGGCCGTCGGCGAGCAGACCTTCACAGCGCTGCAGGTCCTTGCAGGTGTCGTAGAGGCGAACCGGGCCCGCGGCCTGATGCGCCAGGTCGAAGGACTCCCCGGCGATCGTCACTGACGTGCGGGTGACGACGTACTTGAGCTCGATCGCGGTTCGGACCCCGTCCAGCGTGACCAGCACGTCCAGCCGCATGCCGCGCTGCGGCGAGGTCTCCAACCGCACGCGGGCTTCCGGGTGCGTCTGGTGGATCTGCCACGCCAGCGCGTGCTGGAAGTCGGCCTCGGAGTGGAAGATCGGCCGCTCGTGGGCCAACGCTTGCATGATCTGGCGGAGGTCCATCGTGCTCACTCTTCGTCCGGTGCGTCGCTTGGTCGCTTCTCAATCGCCAACTCGGTCTCGGCCAGACACAGACTCAGCCGGTATACGCGCATCGCCCCCTCGACGACCGAGGTGACGGTCGCGTCAGTCGCGACGTCCACAGTGACGGGCAGCGGGACTGCGAACCAATCATCGGACTCCTCGACTTCAAATCCGGCATTGCGCAACCGTGCCGTCGCCGCGGGCCGATCGATGCTGGCGTCCCGGTGCCAGCAGGACCAGATGGGGCTTGAGGGGCCGTCCGCGTAGGACCTGACGCCGATGGCGAAGCAGAGTGACCCTCGGTCCGGGCACACGTACCGGAAGCGAGTAACGAAGCCGCTCCCCGGTCGCTGCGACGGATAGAGCTTCGGAAGGCCGAACTCGGCATGCAGGAGCTCCGTCGCCCGATCCACGATCCTCTCAAAGTCTCCAAGACGGTGGCGCCGCCCATCCCCGAGGTCCCGCTGGCGGATCGGCATGAGAGCCTGGCTCGCGATGACGTCGCAGAGCCCTTGGAACTGCCCTAGGTCAGCCTCGTCGGCTTCCGCAGTGCGGAGGCCGTCCACCAGGTCCGACCAGGACAGGTACAGCGTCGAACGCGCGGCCGACCGCGCTAGGGCGGCTCTGCACTCGTATTCACGGCTGTCCGGCGCGACCAAGACGAGCAGTGCCTCCGCGTGCGCGTGCTGCACGTAGAAGTCCAGCTGATCACTCGTCAGGTCGGCGCCGAACTTCGCCTCGATCACGACCCGGACCGCGTCGTCGTTGTCGAGACCAGCGACATCGATGCGTCCAATGTCGGGAGGTTGGGCCGCGGCGTGGACGGTGTGCTCCGGCCGCCATCTCAGAGGTCCGGGCAACTCGACGTGTGCATGACCGCCCAGCCACGCGGTGAATCCCTCGGCCACGGTGGGGTCGTGGAGAAGTGCCGCGGTCGCAGTGGTCGCCATGACCTCGTGCCGACCCATCCCGAATCCTGCGAGCACCGGCTGGCCGAGAAGGGGGAGGTCCTGGTTCATCCGGAGTTCTTGGCTCGCAGCGAAACGCGACTCACGTCCACGCCACCTTCTGGTCCGGAGAGGCGCGCCCCTGATCGTCGAACCGCACGCCTTCTCGTTCCAGTTCCGCCTGTGGGTCATCGGTTCGATGCGGGTCGCTCCACCGGAAGCCTGGCGAGATGGTGCCTTCCCCCGACAGGACCCTGTGGCCGTTGGTGCACTCGCTGCATGCGGCAAGGTGCTGGCCCACAGGGTTGGCGTGACTGCCGACGGCCGCGGCGAGATCCCCGTAGCTGGTCCACCGGCCCGCAGGGATCTCGTCGAGGAGTTGGTGCAGGTCAGACCAATCGCGGCGAGTGGTCGTTGCCTCGTAGACCGGTTGGCCCGTATGGTCCTCCAGCACCTCGTACAGCGCCCTCCCATCTGGGAGGCGCCACCACTGCGGTCCTGTCGCTTCGATGTCATCGCCGGTCGCTTCCTTTACGATGCGGATCGCCAGGCCACTGGTCGAGTACACCTTGCCGTCGAGCGCCCACCTGAGGCAGCGAGGGTTGTGGTTCACCCAAGCGGCCCGCCCTCGTGCCGGGTCCTCGTCCAGCCACTCGCGGACAACGTCACGGCGGTCATGACTGAGTTGGCCCTGCTCAAGGATCAGCTCCAGGCGCGTGCCCTCGGATATCAGCTCGGCCTCGACGATTCGCGCCACGACGCTGACCGTGTGGCGACGCTCTCGTTGCTCCGCTGCGGCTTCCTCCCGCTCCTCGGGGCGCACGACCAGGTTCTCGACCTCATCGATCGGCCACAACCGTGACGTGCTGATCACGATCTCTGCCGAGGTCCGGTAGGCCTGATACCGGATCAGCTCGACCTCGACGCCCATCTGGGTCAGCCAGACGGCCGTCGTCATCGTGGTGTCCAAGAACTCGCCCGCGATCAGGACGATTCGAGGCTGTCGCAGGATCTTGGAGTCGAGCGAACCCTCGACGTGGTCTTGCAGCCGTTGCTTCGCCTCGTCCGCTGGGATGGGCTCTCCTCGACGAGTGAGGTGGTCAGCGAACGTCCGCGCCAGCTGGTCGGGTGTGAACTGGGCAACCATCGCCGCGTACTTGATGGCCTGCATCTCGACGGTGTCCGCGGCACGGTCACGCTTGAGCTCGATCACGACCAGGCGCCCGTCGTCTTCTAGCCCGAGGACGTCCAGGCGATCCCGAACTGCTCGAGTCGACGACGTGGCTGCGGCGGGCAGCCATCGGTCGTACTCCGAGCTGATGACCAGCAACCCGGGCGAGACGATGTCGGGGTTCGCCAGCACCCATTCCTGCAGGTGCTCGCGCTCCCGCAGTCCAGCTTCCACGAGCGAGATGGGTGTCGCCCGACTGGCCTCGCTGCCCTGCACGTGGAAGAGCAGTTCCTCGTTCATGGCCTCATGCGTACGTTGTGTGTTTGGGGTCGGCGGCGCTCGCTCATCCCTGGAGTGCCGGCACCCAGACATCCTCGATGAACCGTTCCACCCGCTGCCGAAACACGTACGCGAAGCCCTTCTTGCGATGGTGGCCCGAGGGGTCAGCTAGGTCGATCGAAGGGTAGTGCCGACGAAGTTCAGCGGTCTCGGGCCTTCCCCCCTCCCAGTCGCCCAGGTCTGATGGAACCTTCACCCCGTCCGCCCACGCCTCTACCTTGGAAGGCTGCTCGAGCGCCTTTAGCGCCTCAAGGCGATCGGCCGCCGACCGGCCCTTCGGCATCGCGATCTGACCGCGGATCTCCATGTCCGTCCTGTCGACGTTCAGGATCGCGCGAAGCGCATGCCCCTCGCGCTCCCAGGCCCCCATCACGCTCCGCTCGGCGAACATCGTCGCGATATCTTCCTCATCACCCCGGAGGTCCGGCGTGGCGCCTCTCACCTCGAGGGGGCCGAGCCCATCCCGCTTAGCCGCCAACGCGATGAAGGACACAAGCTGTCCCCACTGAACCAGGGCCTTCTCGACCTGCTCGTCCTTCAACTGTCGCCCTGCGACGTACGTCTTCCATGTCGGCCCGAGCTTGGTGAAAGGTTGGCCTCCGCTGCGGTCGCTCTCAATCAGTGCCACGAGGTCCTCGAGAAGGGTTCGTTGGAGGTCCCCATCGACCTCTCGCGCGAGCAGGTGCGCCTCGGTGGCGATGCGAGTCCAACTGGTGTGTCGCACGCGATCACCCAGCGCACGGATGCGTTGCGCGACTGACTCGGGCGGTGTGGGGTGTGTCTGGGAACGTGTTTCGATCTCGTTGGTGAGCGTGAGAAGGCGGCTCCCCTCGTCGGACTCGAGAGCGCTCAGATACGCGTTCCAGCGCGGTGTGGTGAGCTTCTGATCACCGTTCTTCACCTCCACCAGCACGCGCGCCTCCGTGTCGCCCCACGACATGTCCAACGCGATGTCCGCCCTCGCGCCCGGCACCCTCTGCTCCAACGAGCAGACCACGTCCGATCGAGAGCCGCCAGGGAAATCCAACGTGCCGAGCACGCGTGCCGTGAACTCGGGCATCGACCGCATCACTGCGGCCAAGACCTCACACACGCCAAGCTCGTTCTGCTTGGTGGTGAACAGTCTCGGGCGATTGTCTGTGGACACTGGATGCTCCCTTCGTCGCAGCAGCCAATCGCTTGGCATGCTACGCAACATCGACTGTGGATCGCGGACGTGTCCTGTCTGGGGAGTAACGGGTGCCTACTGATGATGCCTTGGGTGCATCGTCTGGGACGCGGTGGCGCTCTCGTAAACCTGTTCGAAGCCCATCACGCGATACCGCGAGTAGAGGCGCCAGAGCACCTGCCACTCCCAGCTGTTCACGTCGGCCTGGACGACGTCCAGGCCCCACAGTCCAAGACCATCACCCACCAGCCAATCCGGTGAACCGGACGCCCGGAGCCGGCACCACCGACCTGCTGCTCGCCTGCCTCGCCGCACTGGCCGGCACCGCCGGGCTCCTCACCCTGGCAGGCCACCTCACCGCCCAGCTCACCCGTCAGCCCCCGCCGACCACCGGAGTCGGCGGGGGCCTCGCCGTCTTGGCCCAAGCGGCCACCCCAGGGGCGGCGTTCGGCAGTGAGTCGCTCAACCCGGTCGCGTACTGGGCCTCCGTGGTTGTCCTGCGCGCCGTGGTCGCCGGGATCGGTGTCGCCCGGCGTGTCGGTCGCAGCCTGCCGGCCTCCACTGCCGGCATGGCCACCCGCGCCGACATCGCCAAGGCCGCCTCAACCAAGGCGTTGCTCCGGAGGGCCTACACCTTGCGTCCCTCGATCGCCAAGCCGACGCCCGAGGACGTCGGCTACCTGCTGGGCCACGCCGGCCGACATCCGGTGTGGGCGTCGGTGGAGGACTCGATCCTCATCCTCGGACCACCCCGCTCGCGCAAGGGCCTGCACCTGGTCGTCAACGCCATCCTCGACGCCCCCGGCCCCGTCATCACCACCTCCACCCGGCCAGACACCCTCCACACCACGCTCGCCCACTCGCGCCGCCAGGGACCGACGGTCGTCTTCGACCCGCAAGGTCTCGCGCCCGACGTGCCGGCCGGGCTGCGCTGGTCACCGATCCGGGGTTGCCGGGACCCGCTGACGGCGATGATCCGCGCCCGGGCCTGGCCGCAGGGACCGGCCTGTCCGGCGGGGGAGTGGACGGCGGCAACTTCTGGGAGGGCAAGACCCGCACCGCCCTCCAGACCCTCCTCCACGCCGCCGCCCTCAACGGCCGGACCGCTCACGACCTCTACCGCTGGTCACTCAACCCCGCAGCAGCCACAGAGGCCGCACGCACCCCCCGCAGCCACCCCGACGCCGCCGACGGCTGGGCCGACGCCCTCGACTCAACGATTGGTACCGACGCCAGAACCCGCGACTCGATCTGGCACGGCGTCTCCCTCGCCCTCGCCGGACTCGCCGACCCCCGTGTCCTCGCCGCCCTCACCCCCGCGGCGGGCCAGCACTTCGACTCCGGCCGGTTCCTCGACGACTGCGGGACGCTGCATCTGCTCGCGACCGGCGCCGGAGCCGGAGGCACCGCCAACCTGGTCGCGGCGTTCATCGAGGACCTCGTCGAGACCGCCCGCCGACGTGCCGCCCGCTCGCCGGGCGCCCGGATGGACCCGCCGCTGCTGCTCGCCCTCGATGAGATCGGCAACCTCGCCCCACTCCCCTCACTACCCACGTTGATGGCCGAGGGCGGCGGCACCGGCATCACCACCATGCCGGTCTCCAGTCGCTGGCCCAGGCCAGGGCCCGCTGGGGGGACCACGCCGCCACCGCCATATGGGACGCCGCCATCGTCAAGGTCATCCTCGGCGGCGCGTCCAACAGCCGCGACCTCTAGGATCTCTCCACGCTCATCGGCCAGCGCGACGACCGACACACCACGACCAGCCGCGACCACCAAGGCCAACGCACCACCAGCACCGCGACACGGAAGACGCCGGTGCTGCCTCCTGAGCAGATCCGCACCCTCCCGTTCGGCACCGCCCTCGCGCTGTACCGCACCTGCCCGCCGATCCGGCTGCGGCTGCGGCCCTGGACCGACCGCGACGACACGCGATAGGCCGGCGGGAGCCGGCGCACACCTCACTGATGAACGCCCCCACCCGGGGCGGACCCCTGACAGCACAAGCAGCCAGGGCTGCATCAGTGAAGGAACCCATCCATGCGCACCCCCAACATCCGCCACCTCACGACCGCCGGGCTGGTCGTCATGCTCACCACCGGCTGCATCCCCCTCGGGTTCACCGGTCCCGACCGCGGCCAGTTCGAGGTCAAGCCTGCCGACGGCGTCGACATCCAGTTCGGCCCGGCCGACGAGACCCTCTCGGACGACGAGGCCACCGGGCCCGACCGCGACGTCGAGGAACAGGCCGAGCCGTTCGACAGCGGCATCACCGCCAGCCTCGACCCCGTCGGCGAACCGTTCGGGCCGGTTCCGGGCGAGCCTCCGGCCGGCGCCAGTGACCTGCGGGTGTCGATGCAGCCGTTCGTCGACCTGATCGGCAGCAACGGCTACGACGCATCGCTGATCCTCGGCCAGATCGCCGACACCCCGATCAGCCTGATCCTCACGGACGGGATCACCGTCACCGACGCCTTGCTCGAGAACCGCCCCGACCCCGACGGCGGGAGGACCAGCAGCATCCAGCTGACCGCCACCAGCGACGACACCCTTCGCCAACTCCAAGACACCTTCGACGTCATCCACTGGGGTGCGTACATGAACCCCACCGGGGCCTGGGCGCCGATCACGACCGAAGCCGGCGCAACCGGGGTCACCGCAACGTTCCAAGAGGCGGCAACCGAGCGGGACACCGGTACGACCAGCACCATCACCGTCCACACCGACCCCGACAGCAACATCTCGATCGTCGACATCCAGCTGACCCGCTACTACCCCGACGGCTGGTACTTCCCCATCGACACCCACCTGAACATCCCGGAGATGGACGCATTCTCCCCCCAGGCGCTGGGCATGCACGCCAGCGAGAACAGCGAGTTCGGGCCTGCGGTCGAGCTGCGCTGGGATATCCCCGACGCCACTGACCTCACGGATGCGGCCGAGCGGCTCATCGCCGAGCACATCACGACCAGCAGCCCTGCCCTCGACCTGTCGGCAGAGTTCACCGACACAGGCGACGGGCTCATCAGCCTCGATGCTGGCCTTCCCGGCAGCCAGACGACGGTTCTCAACGTCCTCGACGACGTCGACCGCTATACCGCTGTTCTCGTGGTCGAGTTCGAGGCGGAGGCCGGCCGATGAACGGCGACCCCCAGCTCCCCGTAATGCCTATCGCCGATGAGGGCCGTCAGCGGCTGCTGGCACCGATCGACTGGGACGCCTTGGCCCCCGACGAGCTCGAAGACGCCTGGATCGAGCTCGACGCGTTCGTCCATCGGCTCCGCCGAACCTACAACCTGCCCGCCACCGTCATCCCGCCGCTGTGGCACCACCACCCCGAGTTGCACATGGAGCTGTCAGCGCTGCACCTCGCCTGGCTGGCCGCACACGCCCCGAGCGCCACGGCCACCGCACCGCTGACCTGGCACCGCGACCTGGCCGACAGCATCACCCGGCTCCGTGACTGGACCGCCCAGACCGGCAGCCGTCTCGACCACGACCCCGGCCGCCAGCTCACCCTCTGGCCAGGCGAACCAGACCAGCCGCCCACCCCACGCACGATCCACGACCGGAGCGCCGACTTCGCGCAGTACCTCGCCGAGCAGGCCGGGGCCCGCACTCGTCGACAGGAGACGCCATGAGCCGCACCGCCTCCGACGCAACGTGGACGGCGACCATCGACCACCTCGACGACGCCGCGTGCCACCTCCAGCAGGCCATCGCGCTGGCCCCGGTGTCCGACCTCACGCAGGTGCTGATGGCGGTCTGGGAAGCGCTCTAGGTCCGGCTCGGCCGGGCTGGCGAGACGGCCAGCACGACGACCAGCGTGGAGGTGCCCCGATGACGGCCATCACCCCAGACACGCCCCGGACATCGCTGATCCCGATCGAGGAAGTGGCCGACATCCTCGGCGTTCAGGTCCGCCACGTCCGACGCCTCGTCCACGAACGCCGCATCCCCTACATCAAGTGGGGCCACCTTCTCCGCTTCGACCCCAGCGAGATCGCTGAGTGGATCGACGACAACCGCCACCGCGCCGTCCGTTTTGGGACTGATGGCCCCGGAGTCCTCGGGTGACTCCAGTCGGTTGGCGCTCAGGCGGTGAAATCGTCAACGAAGTCGGCCAGCGACGCCACCGTGTTGAGCACCGTCACGGACCCAGACGTGATGCCATCCGCGAATCGGCAAGCTCTGCTGATCGCGATGTAGGCCTCGACGTCGACGCCCTCACCCGGTTCTAAGAGCACGACAACATGCGGCTTTTCCCATCCCTTCGCGGAGTGGACCGTCGATCCCTTCATCGTCGCGCGTCCGGGCCAGAAGGCCCGCTTCAATCGCTGGCGCTCCTCCTTATCGAGATGAAACACGTGCTCCATCGCGACTCCTTCGGACTCCAACAGTTCGGCGACCAGCACGCCGGACTCATGGTTGGTTGTCATGAAGAGCACGTCGCCATCAACGACGTGGTCACTCTGATGAAGTTCCAGAAGTTTGAGGACCACGTGATCAATGTGTTTCCCAGGCGGAACGTTGATCCAATCGCGGTGAGTGCTTGCGAGGCCGGGGGCTATATCAGTGGGAACCGCCGGAAGGTCTGCATCTGGCAGATGCAGGGCCGCAAATCTTGCGAGTGAATGGGTTAGATCTGGGGTGTTTCGGTAGGTACCTTCGAGGCGCGCCCAAGGTCCACGAAAGCCGGCGTTCAGTTGATGGTCTTCGTCAGTCCAGGCAGCGTTCGCGTGTTCATAGAGAGACTGAGTCTGGTCCGCAACCAGCAACATTTCACCGTCGTCGCGGCGGGGTTTCCAGACATGCTGTCGAAGGAAGTTCCACCAGTCCACAGTGAAGTCCTGGCCCTCGTCCACCAAAATTGAGTCGAACGTGGGGAGTCCGTTTCCGTTCCGCTCCTCGTACAGCTTCTGGGCAGCTTCGATCAGGTTCTCGACTCCGGGAAAGGGCACCGCATGCGCGCGAAGCAACCGGGCAGCCATTCCATGGATATGAGCTACCGTGACAAGCCGGTGATCGGCATCAATCTCGCGAGCGTGGCGGCGAAGCACGCCCAGCACGTAGTGGCCCAGTGTGATGTTGTATGTCGCGACCAGTACGCGATGGCCTCTCCCAGCTAGCTCCGCGGAGCGAGCTGCCAGGCCGATGGTTTTGCCTGAGCCCGCGGGCCCCCGAACGCGGCGGATGGTCGCGCTGTTGGGGTTGGAGGCGATGTTGCGCGCGCCAACGGAGAATTGGAGTGGTCGGCGCTCATCCTGCACCGATTGACTTTCTGCCAACCGGCCGATGAGGCGTTCAAACGATGGGCCACCCACCCACACGTCACCGCGACCGAGGACTCGATGGCGCCAATCGGCGATGTCGCCTTCCAAGAATTCGCGGCCTTCTACGCGGATCCACCGGGCGTCGTTAGGTGCCATGTGGGTCCCTCGGCGCAATAGGTCCTCGGCGTGCTGTTGGGTCATCCGTGTCATGACGACGACACCCCGGATGACGCTGAACCGGACGCTTCTTTCTGGGATGTGGATGTCTCGTTGGATTGCGCTACGGTAAGCATCAACCTGCGCGATCGGATCGCTGGGGATGTACGTCCAGCGGTCATCTTTCAGCACTTCGATGCCGGCGTCCGGGCGGGCCTGGTAGAGTCCTTGGGCCCAATCCTTCACCTCGATGGCAACTATTCCGTGTTGGGGATGTCCGACGACAAAGTCTGGGCAGTGGCCCACCAAGTGCGGCTGAACCCAGACGTTCCAGTCGCCCTGAAGGCCGTCATCAAGCCGGTCGAGGACGGCCCACTCCCCTGGCGTCAGGCCTTGGCCGGGGAGTCGCGCTAGTTCTTCCCTGCTGGGGATGATCGTCGCCATACCTACCTCATCCGTTGGTGCGCGAGCACTCTTCGCGTGCTGCACCTGCAGCTACCGAGATGGTGAGTCCGCAATTTGAGCGACCTGTTCGACGTCAAGGTGGAGCGCTTCCGGCCACCGTGCGGACCGGAGCAGCAGTCCAGCAAGCACATCATGTTCGGACATCAAATCCATGTTCCCGGTGTTCCTGGTCTGCTGCAGTGCGGTGTGCCAAACGGCCGCAGGGTCGCTGACCGGTGGGACTTCTAGGCCGGCAGCATGTAAGACCTTCGCCAAGGCCTTCGTAAGAGCTGGGTCTGCTGATGCGGACAGAATTTGGCTCAGATCCGTTCCCGCCTGCACCAGCACAGCGCCGAGGTCGTGGGCGTATGCATACCAGTCGCCGCCGCTGTGCTTGGCCGCCCGTTCGGCAGCCTCCAAGCCTCGCAAGACAGTCTCGGGCGTAGGGTTGTCATGCCGGCCGAGCCAACGGTCGTCAGTGTGGTGGCCCACGGCGTCGCAGACAGCTGCTTGGTCTAGAGCCAGATGGGATGTGTTGGCCCAGCGGCGATGCCAAGCAGCCGGACACATGATGCGATGTCTTACCATTTCGTCGTCGACGTCATGTGCCAAGCGGTCCCCGACGATGGGGTAGACGACTTGCAGCAGCTCTGAATGCTGATCGCGATCGGCTTTCCAGTCGGGGGCCCCGTCGGCGCCCAAGATGACCGGTCTGCTGAGAATCAACGCTACCCAGTGGTCGAAGTGGGAAGGTGGTAGCCCCGTGGCGCGACTTGTTAGCCCCATACGAAACAGATCCCCAGTCGAACGTGGGTCCAGAGCGTCGGGAGCACGTCCGGAGAGAAGCAGCGTCGCGGCGCGGAACTGTGTGGACTCAGTTGCCGGCGGAAGAGGAACGCCCAGGTCGTCTAGATCCGTTGGTGGCTCCCAGGGCAAGACGTCATGTAGCGTCCGTGGATGGGGGCCGGATGCGGGGTCGACGTGCAGTCCTGCGGGCACCGCGTCGAGCAGTCCAAGTGCCATTTCGATCGCGGCCGCCCTTGTAGAGCGAAGTAGGCCACTGGCGGCCGCTAGGCTCCCCCGCGCCATCAGCGACAACAGCCCATGAAGGCTGCGTTGCCGCGGGCGTCTGCTCCCAGAGACCAGTTCGTCGAGAAGCACTTTGGCGAAGGCGTCGTGTGCAGACGGGTCGAGGACGGGGCTGGGGCTGGGAGGGATGGTCGGGTTCAACAACCTCTTCTCAAGTGGCCAACAGCTGCAGTCGGCCGAGGACGCGTCGATGCATGCTTGAATCTCAAGCTGCTGATGAAGAGCCATGGCTGCAGGCACCCTGTTTGCGAACGCATCGGCAAGGTTGGCGTGCGGATCACCCTCTGAAACACGCACTACCTCCTCCCACACATCCTGATACGTAGCACCATCCACAGGAGTGATGGTCCAGCCGCTGAACGCATCCTCGACCTCAGCCGTTGCGATACGCGCACGCAGCCACTCGGCGATCGCGTCGATCGCAGAAGTGGTGCGGATCAGGTCGACCGGATCCATGACCGAGTCTGCCTCCGGACTTGGCTCATCTGGCCTTCCAACCTCGATTAGGACCTGATCCGCTGCTGATGCGTCTGCGAGTTCAAGTGCGGAGACGGCGGCCAACCTCAGGAGTTCGCCACGAGCGTGGGTGCGGGTATCGATCGAATCAACGAGACCTTTGCTTGAGGTGAACTCCTCCCAAGACATCGTGCGCATGGCACGCGATGTGGTTGCCGCAGCGGTCCTGATTTCCGCGGGAGTACTGTGAGCGTTGAAGACCGGATCGGTGAGCAAGGTCCGGTGGCGCGCGATGGCAGCGACTGCTCGGGGGTCACCCATCCGGGCACGACGGTCCAGCTCACCTGTGCACAGCGCGAGGGGGGTGACCCATCCCGATTGGAACGCCCTTCGCTTCAGCACGGTGGCTGTGTATCTATGTTGCGCGTCAGGGTCTGGGGAGCAGGCCAAGTCGGCCAGTGCACGACCCGCGAGATACTCCCCAAGAAGTTGATGGGGCCAGCTGACTGTGCGGTCATCACCCAGATCCACGATGCCTAGGCCACTTAGAACATCCTCAAGTACTCCAGCCGGAACTGGTGCCCCGCTGAGGAGCGGTCGAAGGTCCCGGCGGCGTACTCGCTCGCGCGGTGGGGATATGGAACCGACGCTCACCGAGCGGGCCTCAAGGTGGGCGAGTCCGATCCCGGCGGCAGCGTCAATGCGGTCCTCGATCTCCTCTGCCGTTAGCGGAAGTGGACGGCGGCTGCGGGCGGGGTCGGTGACTCGGACGGCGAGGACGGTATGCAGAAGGTCGGACCCGGTAGCCAACCTGTTCGGGTCGGCCCGGCCAGCCAAGGCCATGGCAAGCAGGCGCGCATAGAGCGGCGTTGTGCAGAGCGCGGCGATGCGTGGTCGGCTCTCTAGGAGCCGCACTGCAGTTGATGCAGCCTCCGGGATGTGCGCCAACCACCCCATGACTACTCGCCTCGTGGCATCGGTGCCGAGCAGGTCGAAAGTATGGACGGTGGAGGGCAGAAGGCGTTCCAATAGCGCGCTGCGATGCTCCGGCCGAGTCGTGATGACAACAGGGTGCGAGGCGCTGTGCACGAGGTCGAGCAATCTCGCCCGGCCAGCCGGATCGGCGATCTCGTCATAGCCGTCGATCATGACGATGGGCTGTGGGTCTGCAGTGGCGGCGCGAGCTAGTTGTTCAACCATCTCCGGGGTGGCCTCAGGATCGGCGGCTGCGATGGCAGCAGTCAGCAGTGTCGTCCCTGGGGCGGTCGTGACCGCTGTTGCCTCAGCGGCGACTACAGTGCGGCCGGGGTCGGCGGTCCGCGCCCGGAGCCGCAGGTCTGCTGCGGCGTGTGCAGCGACGCGGATGCTGTCAGACTTTCCAGACCCGGGAGGGCCGATCAGGAGGGTCCGGTGATCAGGGTCGGCCAGGAATGCGGCCAGGGCGACTTGATGGTGGGACTCCTCTGCAGAAGGTCGCTGTGGTCCCTCGTTGCTGGCCCTTGCCCGATAGCGCGTCAGCGTGACAGTGCGCGCCTCGTGGGGGTCTTGGGCGAACTCGTCGTCATCGAGGAACAGGTGTGGTGTCCGGGTGGCCTCGCGGCGAGCGCGCCACCAGTCGGCCATTGGACTTAGGTCTGAGCGGACCGTGGATTCCAAGGCGTGTTCGGGAGGCAGCAGCATGGGCGGCAGGGGAACGAGGTCGGTCACCCAACCAGCCCACTGCGGCTCCATCTCGGCCGCGATGCAGCCAAGCGCAGCCCAGTTGCCCAGCCGGCCCGACAAGCTGGTGGAATACCAGATGGCGGGGTTTGTGGGTGAGGGCGGCCTAGCTGGACTCGCGAGTGCTTCAATAGGGGCCGTATAGCGAGCTGCCTCCGAATGATCGCCGTCGCGTTCGGCGGCGTGCTTCGCGTCCATGAGCGAAGGGCTGATTTCCTCGGCCAAGTCCGTCATGACCCCCTTCGCGAGACGTGCCGAGCGCCCGCCGACCGCCTGATCCTTGAGGGTCTCCCAGATGGTGTCGAACATCATGTGCAAGTGACCAGACGCGAGGCGTTCGAGCGGACCTCGAACCAGAAGGAGGTCCTGCTTCTCAACTCTTACGGGGGCAGCTTCAAGATCCGAAGGCTCGGGCAGAAGGAGTGCATCGGCGGCTGCTGCGAACGGTCCGGGAAGCTGCCTGGAGGTGCTCAGCACGGACCGCACCGCTTCGGCCGCATCCCAGTGTTCAATCGGGCGCCAGGCCGTCAGCAACGGGCGGCGCAGTTCCATCCAAGCGGTGGTGCGGGCTGCGGTCCGAGAGGCAAACGCATCCGCCTTGTCCTTCACCTCACGGTGAAGTTGATCTGCTGTGCTGCCGTACATGGCCGATGCCAAGGCTTCATCAACCACGGAGCGTCCGAGTGCAGCATCCAGCATTCTCAAAGGTCCGCCGGGCGTGGGGTCAGGTTCGGGGCGCCGGCCTGTAAACACTTCGATCCGTTGGGCGAGAAGGTCCGCGAACGCAGCCGCCTGTTGTCCGGGGCTTGGCACTGTCATGTCCTGAGTATCGCGGGCGCTCCAGCGAGGAGGGTCTTGCTTTTTCATGCCGCGGAATGGACTCGGGTCGCGAGGACACGCGAGGCACTGGCCCGGAGTGCCCTTGAAAGGCCGGCTGAAGTCGCGTGGCCCGGGGCCGCTAGTACTGAAACTTGGATTCCTTGGGCAATCAACCACTTCGCTGGTAGCGCGAAGAGGCCGTCGCCTGACCCAATCACCACCTCCTGGCAACCAGTGGGAAGTTCGAGCAGCAGTCGCCGGATGCACTCAAGGTCCGCCGAGTCCGGTCCGGGACGCGTGGGAACCAGGCGGACGCCGTGGGCAACGGCGACCGGCATCAAGGACGGGAGTAGGCGTCGGTCGCCGACGGCGACGATCCGCCGCTTTGCTCCGGCCAAGCGGGCGATCAGCTGAGCGAATCTTGCTAGTGCGTCTGGGTTCACCTCACGACGTTCGGAGGGATGGGCGCGCGTAACGAAGTAGGGGAACAGCAGGTTCTCGACGTCGAGGACAACGAAGGCATCATCAGCGAGGGTCTGGTCGGAGGAACGGGTGACGGCTGTGAACTGGCAGATGTTCTGGGCGTGTGAAGTAGTCATGCTCCGAGACTCAGCCGTTCGATCTCCTGGAGATCCGAGTGCCCAGGCGATAATCGTCTGGAGTTGTGTACGGGGGGCGCTGGACAGGACCACCGCGACGCCGACGTGACGGCGACAGGCCGACGCAAGGTCACCCACAGCGAGGCGCGATGTCCGCCGCGCCGACTCCTTGGCCCGCTGCCCCGCCGCTCGGCTATCGACATCCCTCGAGAGGCAGGCACCGACCCGGCGGGTGTCATGGTGGGTGAGCCCACGTCAGGCGAAGGGCTGTTCCCGGTACTCCGAGTGGGCGTGGGTCTCGTAGAACTCCTCAACCGCGGCCAGTGCGGCTTCGGTAGCGTCCCGCTGGTGGTACTCGTCCAGTGTCTCGTCCGTTGCTGGGCCGCCTCCGGAGGTGTCGGGGATCTCTCGTCCACGCCGGTCGTGGGTATCGCAATAGCCCTCGGCCGGGTCATCCGAGGTCAAGGCGATCCTCGTGGTGACGCAGTTGGGCTCGGGACAGACGACGAGTTGGGCGTATGCCGGCCCTTCAGGAGCGAACGCGTCGATGGCGATTAGGGGGATGTCGGGACCTGAGTTGAGGAGTGCCGCCCTGATCTCGTCCAAGGAGGCGTCGGGTCCGCTCAGCCGGTTGTGAAGCCCTCCAGCCATCCGGTCGAGGGATTCATCGACCAGCCGTTGGATCTTGGGTCCCGAAAGGCGTTCCCAACCATCCGGAGCGTCTGGATTCATGTTGATGATGACTTCGTCGAGGTGATGGGCAGGGCAGGCCTCGACAACGAGTTCGTGAGACTTGAAGAATGGGTTGAGGCTGTGGGTGATCGTGGTGCAGCCGCGGCGAGGACAACGGTGGACGCTTGCGTACCAGCCGTCGGCAAGGTTGCTGAGCTCTCGTTCCTCCAGGCTGCGTCCCCGATCTGCCCGGCCCGTTTGCGACGTGCGTGCCTGGCTCATGGAGGCGGCCAATGGCCCGCGGATGCTCTCGAGTTGGTCGAACGCCTTGTCAATCTCCTCGAGCAGCCCCGGTTCACGACAGCTGGTGCACACGGACCCGATGCCGAGGAGGTCCAAGGTCTTGCTGCCGCAGCCCCCTGGGCAGGCGGCAATGCTGACGGGGCAGGGCGGCAGCTCGTCCTGCCCAATGATTTCCTGCCTTCGCAGGCCCCACTCCAGCTCTGCCTGCTCCCGGGCGATGTCGTCGAGCTGGCGCTCCTCCTCGGTCATCGCCTCGCGGCGGAGGTGCTCTCTAAGCGAGGACTCCTGCATCGCTGCCCACTCCGCGTCGTCGTCCAAGTCGTCGCAGGAGGAGAGAGCGGTCTGCCAGCTGTCCCACCAGCCCTGCTCTTCTTTGCACCGGGCAAGCGCCTGGTGGACAGTCGTGAGCTCGTAGGGAGGTGTCTGTTCGACGGCTTGCCGGAGGGCATCCGCCGCTATGCCATCAACCAGTTCTGTCGCCAACCTGATGATTTCAGCCTGTGTGGCGACCTTGGCCGGGGCTACGGGGTCGCAGCTTGTGCACACCGGTCCATGTCCCGCCACAGCAAGCACGCGGGTCGCGCAGGCCCCGCAGCCGGTCAGGCCGACGTTGGGGGCCGGCCGCTCGTCGGCGGATATGACCTCTTGGCGACGGATCTCCCACTCGACGCGGGCAGCCTCCTCCGCAAGCTCGTGCTCCCGCCGTTCCTCCGGGTCCATCCGGCTGATACGGGCTTGTTCGGCCATCTCGGCGATGTCGGTCTCATCGAGTTGCAGGTCGGGCACGGGTTGATCTGGGAGTGAGATGGCCGCCTGCCATCGGTTCCATATGGCACGGTCTTGAGCACAGCGGTCCATCGCCTCGACTGCTGCGTCGCGAAGCGTTCCGTCGGTTTCGGCGATTGCCCGCCGAGCGGTCGCATACCCGATGGTGGCGTCCAGCTCACCGAGCTGGCGTGCGGCTGCACGGATGCGTGTCTTGTTCACTTGTCGGTCTCCTCAACGTCGTCCGCCGACGCGATGGGTGTCCCGGACCACCCGGTGTCGGCGACGGAAATGAGGTCAGTACCGATGGGGTGAAGGATCTAGCTCTTGCGAGTCCTCCTCGGCGCGGGGGCCGTGTGGTTGTCGGGCTGTTCCACCTGCATGGGATCCGGGTCCCTCGGTGGTTCCGCCGCTGGGCGCGGACAAGCGCCGGAGCGGAGAGTACGGACGCTGATCGCTCCGTGTCAAGGGATCGAGATCCCCCACCCGAGCAACGAGAACACCTAGAGGTCCCCATCGACGCAGAGTATCGCCCGCGACCGCTCGGACCCGGCGCCTGAATGGCCTGCGCGTGACGTGCCTGCGCAGCTCGTGCCCGACCGAGGCCGGCCTCGCGCCAAGATTCGCGAGGGTGGCAACGCCGAGGGCGCCTCCGCGGGTGAGGGTCGGCCTCATGTGGGGTCGGTGTCGTTGGACTCGGGGGGGCGAGGCCCACTCCATCCAGAGTCTCGCTGGTCGGATAGGAGCCGTCAGGTGCCCCCGAAATCGCGTCTCCTCCCAATCTCCTCCCAGTTTTGGAGGTATTTGGAGGTATCTGGATGGTCGTGGCGGACAAATGAATCAGGCCCCTGTCCTGCATAACCGCAGGTCATAGGCCTATTCTGGGTGGCGCCCCCGGAGCGATTCGAACGCCCGACACCTGGTTCCGGAAACCAGTGCTCTATCCCCTGAGCTACGGGGGCAGGGGACAGGGAATGGTAGCGACCTCAGCCGGACGTGGCCAGCGAACCGGCCGGGGAGTCCAGGCCGGCCCACCAGGCCGACGCCGTCGGCACGAGGCGGTCGTAGGTGGCGGCGAACACCTCGGCCGCCTCGACCCCCGGCCAGCCGCCCGGGAGGACCGCCTCGGGCAGCCCCGGGTCGAGGAACAGGAACTTGCGCCAGTCGTGCACCAGGCGCAGCCGGGTCCCGAACGCCTCGGCCGGGTCGTCCGGCACCTCGGCGCCCGACCAGCGGGCGATGAACGCCCGGTGCCCCTCGGCGAGCCCGTCGAGGTCCCACGCCCGGCCGGCCAGCTCGACGTCGTCGGCCACGGCGGCACGGGTGAACGTGACCCCCTCGACCAGGTCGCCGGCCTCCTCGTGGTCGTGCGGGCTGACCCACACCCCCTCGCGCAGCCGCCCGAACCCGATCCACGACAGCTCAGCCGCCACGTCAGGGGTGACGGCCCCCTCCACCACCAGCAGGCGCCAGCCGCCGTCCCAGGGCCGTGAGCGCAGCCGGTAGATGCGCTCGGCCGCGCGGTCCAGCCGCCGGGCGCCCCGCTCGGTCAGCCGGTAGGCGGCGTAGCGGCCGACCTTCCGCGGCTCGACCCAGCCCTCACCGGCCATCCGGTGCAGGGCGGTCCGCACGGCCTGCGGGCTGAAGTCCAAGGTCCCCATCGCCGCGGTGATGCGCGACAGCCAGGCCTCGCCGCCCTCGGGGCGCACGACGTCGCCGAAGAGGGTGAACAGCGCCGACCGCGCCCGCACGGCGACCTCCTCTCAGCAGCACTCCGACGTGTTTCACCATACCGGTCGATCGCTCTCGGCCTGTCACACGTCGAGGTCCGCCGTTGGGAGGCCTGACGTCCGGACGGGTACAACTGGCCGCGATGCCGTCCCTCCGTCCGGCGCTGCTGTGCGCCCTCCTCGCCCTGTCCCTGCTGGCCTGCGGGGAGGCCAACGACGTGCTTCCCGACCCGCGCGACGGTCGTTCCGGGATCCAGGTCAGCGGCCAGCTCCCCGACCGGCAGGTCGCCGTCAGCGACGGGCTGCCGACGGTGAACTTCGGCGACTGCGACCCGGCCGACGGCGTGGATCGTGACGTGTGCGTGGTGACCGAGACCATCCAGGGCGACCTGCTGCGCATCACCTTCGAGAACCCCATCGCCCTGCAGGTCGGCGCGGTCCTGCCGGTCGGGTCGGACTGCCGGACCCCCGAGGCGTGCGACGAGGTGCTGGACGCCGCGGTGGTGGAGGTCGAGTTCGGGACCGAGGGCAGGGTCCGCGCGACGGGCGGGACCCTGCGGATCGAGGTGGCCGAGCCGAGCGTGCGCTACCGGGGTGAGGTCAGCCTCCAGCTGCCCCGCGGATCGCTGTCGGCCACCTTCGACCTGATCGAGCGGCCCGACGAGCTGAACTGACGCCCGGGGCCGACCATGGTCGGTCGTGCGGGATCGCGACCATGGTCGGTTCTCCTCGACCCGTCAGTCGCCCAGCCAGATGCCGTCGGGAGCGACCTCGAGCGGGCGGGGCGGGTACACCGAGGTGTCGACCAGGCCCCGGTCGCCCAGCGGCTCGGCGAGCTCGACGGTGAGGGGTGTGGCGGGGTTGCTGGGGCAGCTCGCATCGCCGCCGCGGGGCTCCACCGCGATCAGCAGCTCGACGGCGTCCGTCGCCTCGGACTGCTCGACGACGCGGACACGGCCCTCGGCGTCCTCCCCGGAGTTGCAGGCCATCTCCACGACCAGCAGGTCGATGGTGGTCGCGGACGGGTCGGGCTCGGCGGCCAGCCAGACCTGGGCCTCGCCCAGCCCGTCCAGCACGCGCTGGGGGGCGCACTGCGTGGCCTGGTCGAGCATCCAGCCCTGCACGTTGGTCGCGTCGACGTCCCGCACCGAGATGAGGTCGTGGGTGCGCAGGATGTCGTCGTCGGGGTCCTGCGGCCGGGTCAGCTCCCTGGCCACCACCAGCCGGTCGTCGGCCTCATCCAGCACGAACCAGCCCACCAGCCCGTCGGGACCGACGGACTCGACCAGGACGTCGTACCCGGCGTGACCCTCCAGCTCGGTCGCCGGGCGCGTGCCGTCCCAGGCGCTGGCCGGGTGGGGGGCGGAGAAGCAGCTGTAGAGGGCCTCCTCGGTCGCGCTTGCCTCGGCAGTGGCTTCGGCGCTTGCCTCGGCGGCGTCGGTCGCGCCGGGTGAGCGGGCGGCGGAGGCGGAGGGGTCGCCGGGGCTGGCGGTCGTGCCGGCGCACCCGGTGAGCAGGACGGTGAGGAGGAGGACCAGCGGGCGAGGGGACATCAGCGGCTCCAGGGGGTTCGGGCGAGCCCTCGTGGATGAGGGACTGCAGCGCCCCTTCTGACGTCGGCCGGGTCGGACGGGTTCCCGGTCGGTCGCCGACGCCTGCGAGGCTGGGGGCGATGTCCACCGGCACCCGACACCTCCAAATCACCGTCCACGGCCACGTGCAGGGCGTGTGGTTCCGCGCCAGCACCCGCGACGCCGCGGGCGAGCACGGTGTGACCGGCTGGGTCCGCAACGACCCGGGCGGCACCGTCACCGCCGAGCTCCACGGCCCCACCGACGCCGTCGAGGCGGTCCTTGCGTTCTGCCGCACCGGCCCGCCCCACGCGCGGGTCGACCGGGTCGAGGTGACCGAGCTGTCCGATGAGGTGATGGGGGCCGGCCTGCCGACCGGCTTCGAGGTCCGTCGCTGACCCGGCCGAGCTGGCCTTATCTAGATGGCCTGACCTAGCTGGCCCGGCCGAGCAGCCCGGTCGGCAGCAGGCTGCACGCCCGACCCCAGAGCGGTGAGGCGAACGTGGTCGAGCCCGCACCGGTGCGCCAGGCGTCGCGCACGGGGGCGACCACCGCGTCGTCGCCCGCCTCGACGTCGATGCGCAGCACGTCGATGCCGTGGCTGGCGTCCAGCACGTAGGCGATGTCGTCGGCGTCGGGGGACCAGTAGGCGGACCAGGTCAGCGCGTTCGGCGGCGCCCAGAACGCCACCTGGCGGATGTCGGTCGGGTCGGAGGTGTCCAGCACCCGCAGCCCCTGCTGGTACCAGCCCTGCGCGACCATCCCGTCGTCGCGGACGTCGAAGTAGTGGGCCGAGCACAGCGCTGCCGGGGCGGCCACGTCGGCCAGCAGCTCGGGCACCCACGCGTCGAGCAGGGTCATCTGCGAGCCCGGCGTCAGGGTCCGCACACCGGTGTCCTCATCCACCGTCGAGGGGGCCTGCCACACCTGGAAGGCGCCGGCGCCGCGGCAGCCGGGTCGGGTGTAGTCCTCCTCGGTGACGTGGACCAGGTCGCTGTTGGCCTGCCGCCACGAGTTGTGGTGGATGTAGTCGTTGTACTCGGTGTCACCGGTGCCGAGGTGCTCGATGTAGCGGCTCCCGGCGACCTCGGTGTTGTCGGTCACGATCGTCCCGAACCGGCCCTGTGCGGTGACCATCGTGGCCAGCACGTCAGGGTCCTCGGGGATCTCGTAGGCGACGGTGCCGCCGTAGCCGACCGCCCAGACCAGCCCGTCGGGGTCGACCTGGATGTCGTGGGTGACGCCGATGTCCCCGCCGGCCGGGGAGGTGACGGTGCCGAGGGTCTGCGGGGCGTCGGGGTCGCGCAGGTCGATCACCCGGTAGCCGCCGGTGTCGGTGACCAGCGCGAAGGCGCACTCCAGCACGCACGAGGCGGTGTGACCCGGGCCGCCGAGGGGGCTGCCGCCCATGTCGACCCGGCTGCGCAGGGTCGGGCTGGTCGGGTCGCTGATGTCGATGATCCACAGGATCCCGGTGGACTCCGCCGCGTCGTTGCTGACCAGCAGGATGTCCCCGCCCAGGTCGACGTCCTCGTTCTGGAAGTGGGGGAGGGGCAGGCGCCCCACCTCGACCGGTGCGGCCGGGTCGGTGGCCACGTCGTAGATCGTCACGCCGGTCAGGGCGGTGGTGTACATCAACCCGTCCCGGAAGCGGGCGCCGACCATGCCGGGGTTGGGCAGGGTCGTCAGCAGCTCGACGTTGTCGCTGGCGATCAGCCCGGTCGGGTCACCGGGGTCGGCGGTGGCCGTGGCAGCACCTGGGAGGGTCAGCTCGCCGGCGGCGACCGGGAGCGCGGAGAGGACCAGCAGGAGGGTGAGCAGGAGGTGGCGCATCGCCACATCCCTTCGACGTCGGGCCCCCGATCTCCTGCCTGCCGGGGCGGTCAGCCGCTGCTGCCGAGCCCCCGGCGAAGGCGTTCGACGAGGCCGAGCTTCGCCTGCTCGGCCTCGTGCTCGGCGGCGGCCTCCTCGGCGATCCCGACCGGGACCACGGGAGCCTCGTCAGGTGGGGAGGTGACCACCTGCAGGATGAGCGGGTCGGGGGAGGTGTTGCGCAGCCCGTGCGCGACCCCGGCAGGGATCATGACGGCCTGCAGGGCCTGCAGGGTCACCTCCGCCTCGTCGGTGACGACCCAGGCCGTCCCACCGAGCACGGTGTAGACCGCGTCGGCCGTCGCGAACGTCCGCGCGTCGAGGGTCTGCTGGGGCTCCAGGCAGATCAGGTCCAGCGCCAGGACGTCGGTCTCAAGCACCCGCCGCCCCGCGGGCAGGGACAGGTCGAACTCGACGTAGTCGCGCAGGTCGACCGCGACCGGCTCGAACGACGCATCGACGTCGGCGACAGGGCCGTCCTCGTGGGTCGGGTCAGACGGGGTCAGGTCGGACATGGCGTCGGTGGGGTCGTCGGCGTCCATCGCGCGCAGTGTAGGGCGGCCGTGGGCGCGGCCCCGCGCCTCAGCGCTCGTCGGGGACGATGCAGGCGATGGATCCGCCGGGGGTCTGCAGGACCTGCCAGTGCGCGTGGCCCGCGGTGACGATCGCGCCCAGCCCGGTGAGCCGCTCGACGGCCTCGTCGCGGCCGGTCGCGGTCGGGCAGTGCAGGTCGACGTGGAGCCGGGCGTCCCCGTCGGCGACCGTCTGGACCGCGATGGCCGTCCGGCCGCCGGGACCCTCGATGCCGGCGACCCAGCCGTACTCGGGGAAGTCGGGGACCTCGCGGGCCTCGCCGCCGAGCGCGGCCGCCCAGAACGCCAGGGTGTCGTCGGCCACCCCCGCGCGGGCGTCGACCATGACCACCGCGAGGCGCAGGTCCGCGGTGTCGGTGGGGGCGAGGTGCTGGGCCTGGCCCTCGGCGGTGACGCAGAACGGCAGGCCGGCCGGGTCGGCGAGCAGGCGGGTCCCGTCCTCCCAGCCACCGGCTGGCCCGAGCTCGGTCGCCCCGATCCCGAGCAGGCGGTCGACCTCCGCGGTGACGTCGTCGGCCTCGAGGTCGAGGTGGTACCCGCCAGGGCCATCGTCCAGGCGCTGGACGTGCACCCCGACGGTGGAGCGGACCCCGTCGAGGTGGATGTAGGGGCCGTCGACCTGCCGCGGCGTGCCGCCGAGCGCGGCCGCCCACCAGGCGACGGCGGCCTCGTGGGCGTCGGGCGGGACATCGACCTGGACGTTGCGCAACCGCAGGGACATGGGAGCTCCTCCTGTGCGGGCTCATGGCACCCGGGGGCGCCGACGAACCCGGCACGCTAGCGGCGCCTTGCTGCCACCGTCCCCTGCCCGGGCGGACGCTGACGCGCCGCCGTGCACGACGCGGCGTGCGCTGACGGGTCGGCGTGTCGTCGGGCAGCCGCGATGGCGACCCCGGGGCGATCCACCTCCGCGGTGGAGGGCCCGTGACCGCGGGCCGTGTCGCCCGAGGGCCGCGTGCCGGGGATGGGCGAGACACTCCCTCCCCGTCCCGGCCTCGGACGGGGCCGCGGCAGCTCGATGGCCTCCAAGCCGGTCGCCCAGCTCCTCGTCGATCTCGGCGTGGCCCGCTCCCACAGCCGGCCGCACGTGAGCAACGACAACCCCTACAGCGAATCGAACTTCAAGACTGAAGTACTGCCCCGCGTTCCCCGGCCGCTTCGGGTCCATCCATGACGCCCGGCGCTCTGCGAGGCGTCCCTTCGACCACTACAACCACGTTCGCCGGCATCCCGGCATCGGGCTGCACCACCGCGGACAACGTCCACTACGGCACCGCCGAAGAGATCCGCGCGTGCCGTCACCCGCGACGCGGCCTACACCGCGAACCCGGCCCGCTTCCGCCACCGCAAGCTCGAACCACCACCAAAGCTCCTGCGCGTCGCATGGATCAACCAGCCGACCCCCGAAGCACTCATCAAGTCCGCATGACCGAATGTCTCACCCCGCTTGACGGGTTCCGTCAGGACACCTGGAGGTCGGTGATGACTGCCGTGTGCTGGCTGACGTGCCACATCCAGGTGGCCACGGTGGCGAGGAGGCCGGCGACAGCGACGCTGGCGATGGCCTGCCAGGGAGCCAGGTGCGGTCGGGGCGCTTCAGTTCGACCCAGGAGGCGCACCCGTGCGGCGATGGAGCAGAATCCGGGAAGGTCAGGGTGGCCGGGGTCGTGATCGTCATGGCTCAGGATGGTGTGGAGTGCACGGGCCAGCGCGGCAGTTCCACAGCGGTCAGCGGCGTAGCGGTCGGCCGCCCATTCTGTTTCGGCTCGCACATGGGCAGCGAGTGGGCGGATGATGGGGAAGAGGCTGGCGGCGACGGTCCCGACACGGAGTGCGAGCAGTCGGAGGGGATCGTGCCTGCGGGCGTGTGCGGTTTCGTGTGCGAGCACCGCGGACAGGGCCTCATCGTCCAGTGTCTCGATCAGTCCGGTAGAGATGATGATGCGTGGGCGTAGGAGGCCGTGACACAACGCGACCGGTCGGGGGATGTCGATCTGATCGACCGGGACAGCTGAGGCGACGTCGTTGCAGCGGGCCAGGCGGCTGGTCGAAGGGACCCTGAGGTGGTCGAGCGTTGCGATCAGCCGGCTGCTGCGCCGGACACTGCGCAGACCAGCCTGCAGTTCGCCGCCGGCCAACGCGACTCCACCACATGTCAGGACGGCAGTCAGCACCCACGGCAGAAAGGCCGTCGGCCACGCTCCGGCTGCGCAGAAGGTGTTCTCGCGGGGTCCGACCGCGGCCCAGTGGCAGCCGAGCAGCTGGGCGCCACCGGATGCGGCCAAGCCGATCACAGTGGTTTGCAGGGCGATGGCGACGAGCAGAAGGCCCGTCAGGCTAGGGCGGAGGTGCGGCACCGTCGGCCTCCCCAGGGCCTAGGTCGTCGGCGGTCATGAGTCGTCGGAGTTCTTCCAGCAGAGCGGGCCGGTCACGGACGGAGTCGACGAAGCCGGCCACGGCCAGATCGTTGAAGTCGTCGAGGAGGACCTCGGCGGCGTCGGCGGCACGCGAGCGCAGGAAGTCGCGGCGATTCTCGGCAGGCTGATAGATGAACGCGCGGCCCTGCCGGCGACGGGTCAGGTAGCCCTTGTCCGCCAGCTTGGCCATCACCGACATGACGGTGTTGTAGGCCAGCTTGCGGCGACTGGTCGCGTTCAGCCGCTCCAACACCTCCCCCACCGCGCTGGGCGGATGAGCCCACAGATCCTCCATAACCCGGGCCTCCAACGACCCCAACAGCTCACCCGGCACATCAGCAGCACTCATCGTTGCCCCGCCCCAGCCGTACACGTGGCCGAACCACGACTCCCGACATCCCGCCCATCCCGGGAAGGGCTTGACGCCATCTCCCGCCCGCAGCTAGAACTATGCTTGGACGCACAGTTGCAACGGGAGGGAAAGTGCGCATGAAGTCCACGCTAGTGGCAGGCCTCATAGCTGTCCTCATGCTGACCACGGGACATGGCGTGGGCGCCGCATCCGACGCCCCAACTGCGGACGGGGACGACGTCGTCGTCACCTTCACCCCAGGCAAGGCCGATCCAGGCGGCGCGGCCGTGGAGGACGCGAGCGGGTGCAACATCAACGTCTGCATCTACCTCACCGGGTCAGGACTCGTGCTCAGCCAGTGGCGCACCACCGCCTACGTGGCCTCCGCAACCTGCACACGAGCGTCGTTCTGGGCCAACGGAACACGTGTGCGTCAGAGCGCAACCTACTGCAGTTCAGGGCCCGGCACCATCAGCGCCACCTGGACCAACCCAGGCTCGTTCACCAACGGCACACAGGCCTGCAACTCCTGGACCGTGGTCAGCGGCTACCCATGCAAAACCATTCAATCGTGAGAGCTGTGCGCCACGCTCGATGCGCCTTCGCCCGAACACCTTGCACGCCCATTCGGGCCCGCAGTTCAGTAGCCCGTGAGGAGATCCCCTTGAAACCGACGATTGCTGCAACTGTGGCCCGCTACCGGTTGCTTGCCGGTGCCACGCTCAGCGCGGTACCCATATGGTGGGTTCGTGAGAGCCCCGGTGGTGGCATCCGCGATGGTGGTGCTCGTGGCCGTCGTCAATGCCGCCTTTCTGGAGATCCGGTGTCCGTGCGCAGGGGCCTGATTGCAGTATTGACCGTCGCACTACTGTCGAGCAGCTCTCCCGCGGCAGCCACGTACGAGACGATCTTCTTCGAGACCTGCGGCCTCAACGTGCCGGAGGGTCAGTTGCAGACCAACTGGGTCAGGAACTACCGATACAAGACAGTATGGGTAGGCGTCGCTCACTGTGGATTCTCGCCACAGTACTGGTCGCCCGGAGACTTCGTATCAAGATTGAAACTTGATGACGTCGGGAGCGCCATGACGGCCATCGCGTATGAGTCTGATGGGGACCTGTATTGGGACCACGGCAACAAAGTCGCTCTTTCGCTCTGTACATGGCGGGATACTGACAGCACGTCGGGTGAGAACTGGGACAAGGTGCAGTGCTACTACCAAAGGCATGATCATGCGTAAGGGTGGTTGGTTGCAGTTCGAGTCAGCTAGCTTCGCTCCGACGGCCAGCTTCTTGCTCATCGTCACCGGCATTCTGACCGTTGTCGGGTTGGCATTGGTCATGGGCTCTCCCACCTCAATCAGAGAGGCGGCCGGCCAGTCGGCGACGGCCCCATCGGCCAGCGAGTCGGAGTCTCGCAACCACGACGCGGGGGTGTTGCTGTCCGCACTAGAGGAACCGCAGTCATCAGAGGATGCCTTCCCTGGCCAAGAGGACTCCGGCGATCGGATAGACCAGACCACCGTACGACTGCTCGCGGAGGAAGAAGCGCACTCTGTCTACGCGGCCGAGGGATCCACGGAGGTAGAGGAGATCTGCGTCATCGTGGTCAACCATGAGTTCACGGATGACCTCACCGGCCGTCCGTCACACATCATCTCCTGTCAGCCCTTGGCCTCCTTCTATGCTCGGGGTGCGTTCCTTGCCGAGGAGTCGTGGCACGGAACGGAACGCCACACCCTTGTCCTTGGTGTTCTTCCCGACGGCCTAACCAACGTCCGACTTGAGGGCCCACAGGACATCAGCTTGGAGCTCAGGGGAAACGTCTCCTTTGTCAGAGGACAGAATCCCGGCGAGCAAGTCGTGACCCTTGCCGGCGATCGAAGCGATGGCGAACCGTTCCGCAGGCGACTCGATGTCTTCAGCGCGATGTCCAACCCAGTACCTGACGCCACGGAAGCGGGCGAATCCTCCCGCCACGAGTGACCAGGGCAAGTAGTCACGGAGGAGTAGTGTCGACTGTGCAAGCAACGATGCGTGACAAGGCTCGCGCGAAGGCTCGCAATTATCCAGTCCGTTTAGCGTCCCGGTCCGATACGTGTTCCGCCCACGCGCATCGCACCCAGCAACTTCCATAACGTCTCCCTACCATCCGCAACGAAGGATCGACGAATGAGCTCTGGGCTCGTAGTACCGCACTTAGTAAGATTCAAGCGCCGCCACCCCCGGGCCAATCTTTGGCTAGTTGCTGTGACCATATTGGCGATGATCTTCGTTGCGTTGCCGGCGCAGGCTGACAACCTGACTCCGGCCAATTGCCGCAAGTTCGTGCGATCCTACACTTCCACCTACAGGTGGGAGCACACCTGCAACGTAGGCCAAAACGGAACCTACTACGAGCGTAACGGGATGCTCACTATGGGTGTCCAGCGATGGATCTACGGGATCAACGGGGGACCAAACTTCGACTTTAGCGGCTGCTTCCCACACGATGGCTACTTCGGTAGCAGTACGGAGGATTGCGTCTACGAGTGGCAAGACCTGGCTCCAGACACGCCATCTGACGGGATTATTCATGGGCAGGATTGGAAGGTCCTTGAGAGCTATCGACAGTTGGTAAGTTGCGACGCCAGCGGCTACTACTGCTACTACAAGACAGCCTTACATGCCAACCCAACTGCAAGACGATGGCAGTCCAATGGATACTGGTATGTTCTTGACGGCGACGAGAGTCAGTACCGATCTTGGGACCGGAACGGACCCTATACTTGATTCGGAAGGGTGATTGATTCTATGCGTTCGCTTCCACGTGCAGCTCTCGTTGGCGCACTCCTTCTCGCTCTCGGGGGGTGTGCCGATGACCCAAGGGCGGCAAGTACTGGTAATGCTCAACTAGCGGTTGAGGCGCCGGAGACCGTAGACCCACTGGCTCCGACGGAAGAGCCCACAGAGGCCGTGTCAGCAACACCGACTCCAAGCGCCGAAGAATCGGGCACAGAGGCACCGCCCCTGGATCCGGAAGGCAGCATTCCGCGACCGTCCCGCCTTATCTCCGATCTGCCGGTCATAGAAATAGACTCCACGAGGTTTCCGAATGTCCATCGTGTCTTCTTAGAACGCTTCGGGCAGGATCTCACTCTTCGAGATGAGGCTCTTGCTGAAGGGGATGCAGTGATCGGAGCGCCAAGCTTTATGGCATCCTATCTGGACCAAGACGGCAGCCCGTACAATGTCATAATTGATCGCATTTCAGAGCGCGGTCAGCAGGCTACGCGTGATGCGTTCGCCGACGACCCGAGGGCTCGCGCTATCGAAGCCGGTCCTCTGACAGACGGCAGCATGATCGAAGGCGAGACCGGCGTTGTTCAAGCAGTTGGCTGGAGGCAGGTTGGGGGGCAATCCTACTTCATCAACATCTTGGGCAGTTCAGGATTCTCGGCCGAAGGAATCGGTGCCAATCTGGCAGACCTTCTCGACGCCTACCTAGCTGACTTATAGGAGACGTCTCGGCATGGGCACCCGTCAGGTGTCCCAGCCCGACTGTTGGAGCTGGTGCCCGGCGAGAGTGCAGTCCATAGCGGCCGTGCGCAGACCTCATGGGACCTCATCGGACGCGTTCGATGGCGACTTGGCGTTGTTCGCTGCGGAGGAGGGGGATGCGGGCGGGGTCGCCGGCGCGGCTCGGCCGTGTCGTTCGCCCTCCATGCCCACGGTCGCCTGACGACGCACCCTTCGCCCAGCGAGGACCGCGGCGGAAGGTGTGTGGTCCACGGGCCGCGTCCGCCGGCGGGGGACGACACACCGGGGCCAGCCCGTGCCGGCCAACCTGCGCGCCGGGGCGCCAGGCCAGACAGCCCGCCCGCGCGGGCCCGGCCTGAGCAGCGACTTCATCGGCCCGGCCGATGACACGGGCCGGCGCACGCCAATAGAGTGGCGCGCCGTGACGACTTCTCTGCACCTGAGCACCGGATCCCTGTACGACGTCGACGCCGGGGCGGTGGCCCTGCTCGTCCCCAGCGACGACGACGGCCGCGCCGCCGCGACCGCCGCTTACGCCGAGGCGAGCGGCGTCGACGTGGCCGCTGCGCTCGAGGCTGTCGACGTGACCGGCAAGGTCGGCGAGGTCGCCCGCATCCCCGTCGGCGGCCGCCTGCTGGTCGTCGTCGGCGTCGGTGAGTCGCCCGACCACGAGGCGCTGCGCAAGGGCGCCGCCGCGGCGGTGCGCAACACCCCCAAGGACACCACGCTGGCCATCGCGGCCGACGGTGACGCCGCCCTCGTCGGCGCGATCACCGAGGGCGCCGGGCTGGGTGCCTACGCCTACACCGACTACCGGGCCAAGCCGCACGAGGTCCCGACCGTCCCCTCGGTCACCATCGTCACCCCGGCCGTCGTCGACGGCGCCGAGGACGCCTTCGCCCGCGCCCAGGCCGTCGTGGCCGCCGTCTGCGCGGCCCGCGACATGGTCAACATCCCCCCGGGCGACAAGCGGCCGCCGGCGCTCGCTGACCACATGGCCGCCCTGGTCGCCGACGGCGACGTCACCGTGCGGATCCGTGACGAGGCCGAGCTGGTCGAGGGCGGCTTCGGCGGGATCATGGGCGTCGGCAAGGGTTCGGAGGCCCCGCCGCGCCTGGTGGAGATGACCTACGAGCCAGAGGGCGCCACCACCCACGTGGTGCTGGTCGGCAAGGGCATCACCTTCGACTCCGGCGGCCTGTCGCTGAAGCCGTGGAAGTCCATGCTGACGATGAAGTGCGACATGGGCGGGGCTGCTGCCGTCGCCGCCGCGATGTCGGCCCTCAAGGCGCTCGGCGTGACCGCGAAGGTCACCGGCCTGTGCGCGCTGGCGGAGAACATGCCGTCCGGCACCGCCCAGCGTCCCGGCGACGTCATCACCCACTACGGCGGCACCACCGTGGAGGTCCACAACACCGACGCCGAGGGCCGCCTCGTCATGGCCGACGCGCTGGCCTACGGCGCCGAGATGGCCCCCGACGCCATGATCGACCTGGCCACCCTCACCGGTGCGCAGGTCGTCGCGCTCGGCGACCACGTCGCCGCCGTGATGGGCACCGACGACGCGCTCGTGCAGGCCCTGCGCGACGCCGCGGACCGCTCCGGCGAGCAGGTCTGGCCGCTCCCGCTGGTCGCGGCCTACGAGGAGACCCTCAAGTCACCGATCGCGGACCTCAAGAACATCGGCAAGGCCGGACACGCCGGCTCGATCACCGCCGGCCTGTTCCTGAAGGCCTTCACCGGCGACCGTGCCTGGGCGCACCTGGACATCGCCGGTCCCGCGTTCGCCGAGGCCGCCGACGCCGGCTACGTCGCCGAGGGCGGCACCGGCTTCGGGGTCCGCACCCTCCTGGCCTACCTCTCCAGCCTGTAGCGCAGCCGCCGAAGGCCGGTCCCTCAGCCGCCGAAGGCGGCGCGGCTGACCACGACCCGACGGTGGGTGCCGCTGGCGACCTCGTCCTCGCCCTCCCGGACGCTGATGGTGAAGTCGAGCTTGCGGCCATCGACCGCCGTCAGGGTCGCCGCGGCGGTCACCTCCGCACCGACCTGGGAGGCCCGCAGGTGGTGCAGGGTCACCGTCACCCCCACCGAGGTCTGGTCCAGCTCCAGCTGCCCCTCGATGGCCGCGCAGGCCGCCTCCTCGGCCAGCGCCACCACCCGCGGGGTGGCCAGCACCGGCACGTCGCCTGAGCGCAGCGCGACCGCGGTGTCATCCGCCGTCACCTCCATGGTGATCGAGCCGGCCATGCCGGGGGCCGGGCCGCCGTCGTCGGGCTGCGGGTCGCTGTCCATGGGGTCTCCTCGTGGGCGCCAGGGGGTCGGTTGGGCCGTGGCGCCCCTGTCCGGGCAGTATGGAGGGCTGCACGGCGTGGTCGATGGACCTCCCCCTCCCACGCGCTGTCGAACCACCCAAGGACGGTGAAGCCAGTGTCCGGCGCTGCCGGTGTGATGTCGGTGATCCTGCTCGAGACCGCGGTCGGCGGGGCGATCGTGATGTGGGCCGGTGGCGTGTGGGGGGTGGTCCGGCGCGGGTTCTTCATCCTGACCGGCATCTTCCTGGCGCTCTGCGCGGCCGGGACGTGGGCGATCGCCGGTGGCGAGGCCGAGGCGGTCGGCACCACCCTCGCGGTCTTCACCGGCCTGCTGGTCGCCTGGCAGGTGCTGCTGCTCGCCGGCCAGGAGGGCCTCAGCCGCTGGGTCGGCCTCGCCGCCGCCGTGGCGGGCGTGGTCACCCTGCCGTTCTTCGCCGAGCTCCGCGACGCCGCCGTCGGACGGGGCATCGCCGAGCTGGTCCTCGGGTCGGTGTTCCTCGGCTCAGCCTTCTACGGCCTGCTGCTGGGGCACTGGTACCTGGTGGAGCGGCGGCTGTCGAAGGACTACATGATCCGCAGCGCCTGGTGGTTCGTCGCCGGGACCGTCGGCGCCGTCGGCTGCGCGATCCTGTCCGCGCAGAACCCGGTGCCGACCGACACCACCCAGTTCTCGCCGTTCCTGCAGACCGCCAACTTCACGGTGCTGCTGGCCGGCGGCCTGGTCGCGATCTGCTTCGTCATCGCCGGCTTCCTCATCCGCCTCGCCAACGAGGGCGGCAAGTCCATCCAGGCGGCCACCGGGTACTTCTACCTGGCCGTCATCATGGCCTTCTCCGCGGAGCTGGCGACGAAGTTCCGGTTCTTCGTCGAGGCGCTCTGACCTGCGGGCGGCGCGGGCGATGAGGCCGGTCACACGGGTGGCCGGACCGCGCCCGGCGGGCATGACCCGGATACGGTAGCCGGCGTGCGTTCTCGCCTCGGCAGTCCTCGCAGCGAGCCGGTGGTCCCGATCGGGGCGGCCATCGGCGTGCTGCTCGTGCTCGGACTCCTGCTGGCCGTGACCCGGTCCGGGGCCGAGACGGTCACCGTCGCCACCCCCGTCCAGACCCCGACCGCCGCGGAGGGGTCCGACGGGATCGACGCCCTCGTGCCCGACGCGGTGGAGGAGGTCGTGCCGCCGCCGACGGGCGAGGGTGAGGTGCCGATCGGTGAGGTGCCCAACCCGGGGCCCACACCCGCCCCCCTGCCGACGGCGGCGCCGACCGCGGACGGCGAGCCGGTGGTCCCCTCCGCGGGGGTCGGTGAGGTGCTCGGCGCCGGGACCTGCTTCGACGGGACCCCGCGGACCGTCGGCGACGTCCTGCCCGTGCCCTGCGAGACCAGCCACGGCGCGGAGATCTACGTCGTCCTGACCGCCCCGGCCGAGCCCGGTGCGCCCTACCCCGGCCAGTCCGACCTCGGGGAGCGGGCCCGGCAGGTCTGCCAGGGATCGGCGTTCGAGGACTTCGTCGGCGTGCCGTGGGCGGAGTCGCGCCTGTTCACCTCCCCGATCGTGCCGACGGAGGAGGCGTGGAACGAAGGCGAGCGTCGCATCGCCTGCTTCCTCTACGACGTCCGCGGCGCCACCAGCGGGTCAGCCCGCGGATCCGCCCAGTAGCCGCCGACCCGTCAGCCGCTCGACAGGTGAAGTTGACGGCGTTATGTTGCGGGCATGACCGTCACTGACAGCCCGGCCAGCACCGACGTCGCCGAGCTCATGCGGGCCGACTTCGCCGCCGTCGACCGCAAGGACCTCGCCGCGATGCAGGCGCTCTGGCACCCCCGGGCGGAGGCCCGCTTCATCGCCCTCGGCGAGGAGCTCGACCGCGACGGCGTGACGGCGTTCTTCCGCGAGCTGTTCACCGCCATGGACCCCTTCACCTTCGAGACCATCCGCATCCACGCCGACGGGCAGACCTCCATCGGTGAGTGGCTGCTGACCGGGACCTTCTGCGGCGGCCCGTGGAACGGCTTCGAGCCGACCGGCGGCCAGGTCGTGCTGTCCGGCATCGACGTCATGGAGTGGGAGGACGGCCTGATGCGGCGCAACACCGTCTACTTCGACGGCGCCGCCGTCGCCCGCCAGCTCGGGCTCCTCCCGCCTGAGGGCTCCGTCGTGGAGCGCGGCATGACCGCCGCGTTCAACGGCGTCCAGCGGCTGCGCGCCCGCCTCGGCCGGATCTGAGCGCAGACCGGCGCGGTCGGGGACCGCCCGACCTCAGCCCTCGGCGCGCACCCAGGGTGGGCGGGGGGCGTCGATCCGCCCGAGGCTGGAGTCCACCTGGGGGAACCGGTCGGTGTCGTGGGCCTGCCAGTCCTGCCAGGCCTGGGTGATCTCCTCGTGGGAGCGGGCCACGAAGTTCCACCACATGCTGATCGTCTCGAACGGCTCGCCGCCGTAGAGCATCACCCGGGTGCCGGCCTCGGGGGCCTCGAGGTGGAGGTGGTCCTGCCCGGGGGGCAGGTAGCCGAGATGGCCCGGCTCGACGATGGCGTCGCCCACCTTGACGGGGTTGCCGAGGGGGACCACGGCGTGCTCGAAGGCGGTGTCGGCGGGCAGCTCGACCGTGCCGGCGCGCAGGTCGAGCTGGGCGCCCAGCAGCGGGCGGTCGCCCTGCGCCGGTGAGGCGACGTCACCGAGGCGACCCATGAACACCGTCCCGTCCCCGATCGGGGTGGCGTAGCCGGGCAGGTCGGCGTGGTGGGCGAAGGCGGCGGCGCCGTGCCGGGTGTCCTCGGACTGCGCGAGCCACATCTGCACGCCCTTCAGCCCGATGCCCATCCCGAGCTCGGCGTGGGCGATCCCGTTGCCCGCCGTCATGAGGTTGAGCTGCCCGGGCCGGATCAGCTGCTCGGTGCCGAGGGAGTCGGTGTGGACCGCCTCGCCGTCGAACAGCCAGGTGACGGTGGACAGGCCGATGTGAGGGTGCGGGCC
>JACLAD010001424.1_pt1 | contig 40924 bp, 38 predicted proteins | sample 8027901 | NCBI WGS metagenome assembly JACLAD01 (sample SAMN15725071, study PRJNA655200) | protist metagenome | isolation source: fluorescence activated cell sorting (FACS) single amplified genomes of... | place: Spain: Blaines Bay Microbial Observatory, Mediterranean Sea | collected 2016-07-05 | reverse complement strand
GCAAAATATTACTTTGGGCAAAAACAATATTATTGGGATGGGGTGTGTCATAGAGAAAGATACTTTAGAAGGATCTGTTTTTACCAACAAAGGGACGAAAAAAAGAAGTACTACCTATGAGCAGGTTGCTGGCAGGTTTTTAAAATAAGGATGAATGGATTTCAACGGATTTTTGAACAAATACCAGAAAAAAGAAGTTTATCAATACAAAAATACCGTAGGCCCAAATCCTTTGGTAAGTGTTTGTGTCCAAACCTACCAGCATGAAAACTACATTGAAGACTGTCTCAACAGCATATTGGGACAGCGTACAAATTTTGATTTTGAAATACTTTTGGGGGAAGATTGTTCTAATGATAGGACAAGGGGAATTTGTGTTGCATATGCAGAAAAACACCCAGGAAGAATAAAACTATTTTTGCACCATCCGGAGAACAAAATAAAGGTAGGAGATATCGTAACAGGCAATTTTAATGTTTTCTATAATTTATTTTCGGCCAAAGGTAAATACATTGCCGTTTGTGAAGGGGATGATATTTGGAAAGATCCGCTAAAATTACAAAAACAGACGTATTTCATGGAACGAAATCCAGAGTATACTATTTGTTACCATGGATTTCAATCGGTTGATGAGAATGGGGATTTCCTTCCTTTATCTCCTGCTTCACCTCTTCACAGTGACCTTTCCTGTCGAGAATTAATTTTTCCTTGGAAGCATCCAGCTACCCTTACCATCTTGTTCGGAAACATATTTAATACGATCCCAAAGGAATTATTAAAAGTAATTAATGTGGATATTTTCCTTTACAGTCTCTTAGGGCAGAAAGGCAAAGGGAAATTTATAAAAAACATTGAACCTGCAGCTTACAGGGTGCATCCTGGAGGGATTTGGAGTTCAACTACATCAGATACAAAGCTACTTTTATTGATCAATACATTTAAGGAATTAGCCAACTATTATCAGAGGATAAATGAACCTGAAAAGTCCATGCATTTCAGGAATCGCATCTTTAAATTGTACCACAGTTCAATTTATAATTCCTTGGTTTCGTTCAAATCAATTAGGGCTTTTCAACACCTATGGAACTATTGTAGTTATAGACTAAAAAAAGGTGAGCTTATAAAAGGAATTTTATCCTAAATAGCTTTTTCCCGATAAAACCCGTCATAAATTTCTTTATAAAAATCTTCATATTCCTTACTCACCGTTTGTATGTTGAATTTAGCACGTGCATATTCCTGTGATTCAGCTAATTTTGTTTTCCAATCAAGTGAAAGGGCTTCCTGCATTCTTTTTTTCAATTCCTTCACATCCCCAGCAGTAAAGAAAAGCCCACCCATCTCTGGAAAACATTCCCTGTTTTCTGGAATATTGGAAACTACACAAGGTTTTTTGGCAAGTATTGCTTCTACGAGTGCTCCGGAAAGCCCTTCATAGTATGATGGAAAAATAAAGTAATCAGCCAATGCCAAAAGGTGCGGTACATCCTCCCGATACCCCAACAAATAGATTTTATCTTGCAAATCCAAAGTATGGATCAAATCCTCCAGTTCTTTCCGAAGGAAACCTTCACCAGCAATCAAAAGCACAAGATTTGGCACCTCCTGTACTAGATCTTTAAAAGCATATACAAGGTCTTTCTGTCCTTTGCCTTTGTGCAGCCTTCCTACATTTAGAAAGACAATTTGGGAATCAAAAAGCCCCAGTTCCTGTTTAAAATTTATCTGTGGTTCAACAGAAATATCCTTCTTATCGATTTTTCTCCCCCTATAAATTACCTTTACTTTTTTCCGTGGAACTTTTAACGCTTGAAGATTGGTTTCCATAATTGCCACTGAATTGCTAATTATATAATCCACTTTTGATATAGAAACCCTATCCCGAATCTGTGTGGAGAACAACTTGAGCCGTGATACAAAGTCTAATTTCCCATACCTGTTTTTACTATATGAATTGCTGACGAAACTTCCTACCAACAAGATGTCGGGAAAATGTTTTTTAATGCCCCGCGCCACCATATCTGCTTTAAAAAGTGTGGAATGGATAATTTGAGGCTTTTCGATTTTCACAATGGGGATGACCAAAGCCCTAATTTCTTTGAATGTTGTTTTAGGTTCCAAATTAAGCGAATAAATTTTTATTCCTTGCTTTTCAAGTATTGGTTTCATCTCATCACCTTTATACAAGTGGATAAAAACCGGCTCTACCTCCTTGAACTGGAGTGCCATTTGAGCCAAACTTTTTTCAGCACCATAGCCCACCAAAGAATCTATTATATAAAGTACCTTCATTTAATAAAGGATAAATAAATGATTTTTACGAGTGCCTTCAATTTTGATTTTCCACTTTTCCATGACTCCTTGTAATATTTTAAAGCTGCATCTATGTCGCCCTTTTTCTCAAAAACATGTCCAATGATATAGGTCATTTGAGCTTTTTCTTTTGGGTGCTTTTCATACTCTTTTTTATGTTTCACATATTGGTGAAGACCAGACCTCAACCTATTGTCGAGAGAATTACTTGTTCTAGAACTTGCATCAACATTATATTGCAAGAGGGGCTCATTGATAATTTTGATTTTAAGCTTGTTCTCCCTGCTAATCCTAAATCCAAGCTCATAATTTTCCCCAAAATTCATGGCTGGGTCATATCCACCCACCTTCAAGAACAAAGACTTGTTATAGCACACACTTCCTGCTAAAAAGGAAGCCTGGAAATTGTTATAAAACCCACCAAGTTTCCTTGGCTTCCATAATTCTTCCTTGCCGTCTATAATCTTTAATACTTCCCAACAAACCAAATCATATTTGGCAATATTAGACTGCAAAAAATGTATTAGTTCTGGGTGGAACGTGTCGTCTGAATCCAGAAACACTATATAGGAACCCTTTGATTTTTCCACACCCAAATTCCTGGCAACAGCAACACCCTGGTGTGGCTGATAATAATAGTTCACCCTTTCGTCCACCAAATAAGGCTCCAGCCCTTCCCCTGTTCTGTCACTGGATCCATCATCGATAATGATCAATTCCCAATCATCATTTGTTTGACCCAATACGCTCTTAATAGACCGAGAGAGACTGTTTTTTCTGTTATAAGTAGGTATAATAATGGAAATAAGCAAAATATTTTTTTTTAATTTACCTCTGGATACTTCTAAACTTTTCAGTACAGAAAAAATCCCACTAACCTTTCTGTAATTTCACCATGTCCCGAAAGGTGCTAGAATCCCTTAAAAGATCCTGATAAGAACCCATTTGGTCAATTTCCCCGTTGTTAAGGAGTACAATAAGATCGGCAGATCTTATGGTGGCAAGCCGGTGGGCAATTATTACGATGGTGATCTTACCTTTGAGTTTCTTAATATTGTCCTGAACAACAGCCTCTGTTTTTCCGTCAAGAGATGACGTGGCTTCATCCATTAACAGGAAATCCACATCTTTGTACAATTCCCGTGCAATGGCTATCCTTTGTTTTTGTCCGCCACTCAAATTGATCCCATTGCTACCAAGGTATGTTTCCTCTTTTTGTGGCTGTGCCATTACAAAATCATAAATTGAAGCCTGTGCTATTGCCTCCTTGAACTTTGCGAAATTTTCAGGTGATTTGGGTGCCCAAAAAGTAATATTGTTGAATATACTGTCACTAAAAACCGGAACCTCTTGCGGCACATAGCCAATGCGCCTTCTAAAGGAATGCAACTCCAATTCCGTAACAGATCTTCCATCTACAAAATATTTTCCTTCTGAAGGAATTATTAGTCCTGAAATTACCCTCATCAAGGTGGATTTGCCCGATCCACTTTCCCCTATAAAGGCAATAGTGTCGTTCTTATGAATAGTGAGGTCAATGCTTTTGAGTACAGATGATTGATCGTACCCGAAAAAAACATCTTCTAACTCCAACTTATCTTTAAAACCAAAAAATTCAACCTTTCCAGAACTTTCCTGCTGCTGTTCCAAATGTTCTGTAAATTGCTGAACCCCTTCCAACGAACCTGATAATCCAAGGAACATATTCCATTGTTCTTGCATTGCCATAAAATACGATAGCGATCTGTAAAGCAGTAAAAGGCTCAAAAATATCAAAGTAATGTCTTGATCAAAAAACTGAAGCTGTAAATATATTGCAATGATCACCACCAAGATAACAAGAGGTTCCCTTACCGCGGTCAAAGTAGAATCCACTAATCCAATTCGTCGTTGGTCCTTCTCAAGATCATGGATGTTCATTTTCAATTTGTTCCCATACAGCCTGTTCAATCCTGTAGTTTTTAAATAACTAAAGAAAGTTACCTTTTGGATCAACAAGCCTTCAAAGCGATGTGCTTGTGCAGTCAACCTGTTGGACAAAATCCGGGTTCGGCGATAAAATGTTTTAAAGAGAAAATGGATCAAGATTCCCCCTATCGTTACAATAAGTGAAAAAATAAGATCTGCAGAAAAAGCTAGGATGACATAGATTAGCACCAATACCCCATACTGGAAAGCCTTGAAAAAAAGTTTAAATGCATGGGAAACCCTTCCAACTTCTCCACTAAAAGTATTTTGGATCCTACCGGCATCCATTTTGGCAAAACTTTCAAATTTAAAGCCACTCAATAAATCAATATTGGAGATCCTGATTCTCCGCATAAAAAATTGCTGATAGACCACCCGCAAATAACCTTCCATAAATTTGGCTATTCCTTTGAGGCTAAAAAAAATAAATATAAGCAAGAGGATATTGAATAATGTAGGGGGAATTTCCATGGTTTCTATCACAAATTCAGCAATAAAACCATTCCCCGAAACTTCCTCCTGCACCACCAGCTTTAGCAAAGGAATGAACAGTGCCAAACCAACCCCGTCTAAAAGCCCTACGAAAAAACTTAAAACAAAGGCAATAAATATCCTATACCCAAGGTAGCGATAGAAGTAGAGGAAATACCTAAAACTATTATTAGTCCCCAAAGCTGATTTTGAATTTATTGGTTGCCCAAATATAAGATAAAGTGGTTGGATGAAGTGTACTGGCGGCAAAGCTTTAGCCAACGCACATATACCAGCGTGAGTTCCTAAAATTTATTTCGAAAAATCGTTTTCACCCCATCCATATTCACAGATTGGAAACCATATTCTTTCTGGCATTTTTTGTAATATTCCAGGATTACCTGTAGGTCTTTTAAATTTTCTTCCGGATTATTTCCGAAGTTGTGCGGATGCCACCACAAATGATAAATTTCATTGTTACGGGCAGCATAGGCCATTTCAGACTTTATACGGCGGAGTTTTAATTTGTTAAGGATCTTATTGTTCGAATACGGTCTCAAGAGCCTGCTTGCTTTTTGTGCAAGGGGTTTATCTTCTTCAGCTTTTAATGAACTTATCGAGTAAGATTTATTTTTTAATCCTACATAAGCATCTCCAGTTCTAAAAATTTTGTCTTTCAGCGAATCTTTTTGAGTGTCTTGCCAATACCAGTCTTCAGGATTTGATCGTACATTTTCTATACCCAATCTTTTACAAACCTTCAAATATTCACCATTGAATTGATTTCTGGGGAAAACGAGGGATTTTAATTGAATGTTTATTGCTTTAGCTAATTGGACTGACTTTTTCAAGTCTGCTTCAAAAGACTTCAAATCCTGTCCCGGCTCTAAACAGTAATAGTGGGAATACGTATGGGTACCAATTTCCTGATTGGGAGTGGCATTTATGATTTCTATGATTTCTTTGGCAAAACAGTAGAATTCAGTTTCAGGAGAATTTATGGAATTTCCGTAATCATAGGCAGATAAGGCACGATTACCGTATGCTGGAAATTTTTCAGGAATATTAGCTTTCCATTCCTCCCAGTTGTAGTTAAAGAGCATTCCTACAGTGGCCCAGGTACAGTGAATATTATATTCTAAAAATAAATCAAGAATTTCCGGAATAACTTTTCTCGTGTTCTTGAAGTAAGAACTTTTCCCTTTGTAATCCACCTTATCAAATACACCCCAGAGAAGCTCGAGATCTAAAGAAATAACAAATAAACCATTTTCCTTCATAAATAATTTTCTAAGAGGCAAATTTAATAAAATCTTAATTTTAAGAAGGATTACTTAAATATTTTAATCTAACGTTAAGAAGGTATTAAGTTAATATTAAGATAATTACATGAAAATGTTTAATAGTTTTATAAAAAAAATATATCATGATACAATTTATTACATCCGTTTATCGAATTCCTACAACATTAAAAATCAATAACTTCTTTCCACCCGCTCAAAAGGTTCTAATGTTTTTATTAGGTATTAATTTGTTTTTCATCGCATTACATGTATACAGTTTTTCTCTTCCTGTAACAGATGCAAGTACTCTGCAGTTAAGGCTCGACATGGATTTTGGATATGCTGAGATATTTCAATATTTCCAATTTTGCACCAGTGCTTTACTACTTATTGTTTTATTTTTCCGACAACAAAAAGGCATTTATTTAATTTGGAGCCTGTTTTTTTTAGTATTATTTTTTGATGATGCTTTTGCTTTTCATGAAACTTTTGGTGGAAACCTTGTGAATTTTTTTAACATCGAAGCAGCATTAGGACTTAGAGCACAAGATTTCGGAGAATTAGCAATAGCAGGAATGTTGGGGGCTACTTTTGTTTTACCTTTTATGCATGCCTTGTTTATGGGTGAAAGGAAAACAAGGGAAGTTACTTTACACTTGATTTTAATAGTGGGAGTACTAGTATTCTTCGGTGTTGGAGTAGATATGCTGCATAGTCTACTCAAAGATTTGCCAGGCTCAGGTGCACTTACTGTCATTGAAGATTCCGGAGAAATGATTTCCGGTAGTTTTATAGTCTGTTATTGTATATGTTTACATCTACGACAAAACAATCTCATTTCAGATATTACAAATAAAATGAAAATTGAGTAAGGTTATTTATTATAAAGTAACAACCTCCTGTACCTTTACTGATTCAAACCTGAAAATTTCTATTTTAATAAGATAATTTTTAAAATTTTAAAACTAAAATATTACAAAGTCTCGGTTTTTAAGGAGTCGAGACTTTGTTAAAAAGCTTTTACTGCATTTATTGATACTAAAATAAAAGATAACACGCATATTATTACATAATAATTTTCGGGCAATGATGCCAATTAAATTCTAATTTTGGGCTTTATGCATGATTTCTTCTTTTTTGTAGCTTCTTAACTTAACAATCTTTTTATACCTTTTTTCGGCTAAATAATAATAAATCACAAAAAAGAGGAAGTACATCACCATAGATTTCTGCCTCATAATAATACCCAGGTTTGACATTACAAAAGTCATGGCCAAAGAGGTCATAAAAAACACCACAAAGCTAGTCTTTACAAGGGGTGGTGATTTCTTTACAAAAGAAATAAAATCCTTTTTAATTATCTGGAAAGTAATTATAAGGTACAGTAAGTTTTCCGCAGAAACAATTAATCCCAATATACCAGGAGCATCAAAAAACAAAGGCCTAAACCAAAAGGTGAACAACTTGATTGGAAGGGGGTAACTTGCCATATCCACACCAGATCCTGCATCTTCACTGAGCCCTTCAGACCTTGAAGATGTGAAATCCTGAAAATCGCTTACCACATTCTCTGAACCACCAAGGTTCACCACCGCCAATACCTTATCCTGAATTAAAATCAATAATCCAATCATCACAACGAAAGCCCCCACTTTTTGTGCCATCGAAATGTTTTTGTTTCCGCTCATAAATCCCAAGCCTGCCCCAATTAACAAAAACATAAAGACATGTGGCCTTACATGATAAGTGATCAACGAACCTACTAGCAATGTGAGCCAACGTTTTTTGGGTTCTTTTAATGCATATACAAACATCATAATCCCAAGGAAAATCACAGATCCCTTGCCCAATGAGGAAGTCCAGAAATGCATATTTGGTAGAAACATGAGTATAAAAAGAAAATCCCAGCGCTTGAACAGCTTTATTTTTATAGGTATATTTTCCCTGAAAAACAAATATGTGAAAATAAACCCCAAGTAACCAATCCAGGCAAATAACACCATTACGACCACGTAGGGCAGACCCATCCAATTGGTGAATGGATACGCTATAAAATCAATGAATGTGGTACTGGTACCGTAGAGGTCCAGCCATTCCCCTGTGTAATCCAATGTGTTCCGGTAATAGTTTTTTGAATCGGAAGGATTATTTAAAGCATAGATATAATAGGTCAACCAAAAAATTAGGTGATAAAAATATAATTGATTCATAAAAGAAACAGAAAAAAACTTATGCCTGTTCTTAAAAAAACCAAATATCCCCTGATTCACCAGATAGAGGACTAGTGCTAAGAATATCGCTCCTACCATTTAAAATAATTCTAAATCGCCCAAACTGTAATTAAAATGATTCAGTTCCAATAAACTCCTATATTCATCATGTGGAAGATTTAATTTCCGTACCGTCATCACGGGACCATAATTCCCTTTTAAAAATAAATTGCCAAAACCATCTTCATTGGCCATTGAAATAAAAGTTGCCCCAAATTTTTTAGCCCACTTGGAAATATTTTTTTTTACTGTACTATATGACCCTTCATCTCCAACCAAAACTTCCACAATCCTTAATTCCGTGAAATATTTATGCTCCTTTACATAACCTGCCATATAAAATGAACTGTTGGCTATTACTTCATATTCCTGTAACGGGTTATCTTCATACCTCCATCTAAGATATTCAGGCGATTTTGGGGTGAAATATTTAGCCTTCTCCACCTTATTTTCATTGGTTTTAAAGCACAGGGTTTTTATATTTTGAGAAGGAGTTGCAATTTCTGTAATATAATCGGTTGTCTTGTGGGACAACCAATTTAATGGAAAAGTGGGTTGGATTTGCACTTTTAGTTTGTCCACTTTTTCCCATCCCATTTTCAGGTAACCCGGTAGGCTTTGTTGATTTGGGGTGTTGAATATAAAATGCCCGCCTTCTTGTTTTGCCAGCTCTATTGCTTGTAAGGTAAGTTTTTTAAAAACCCCTTTACCTTGATGTTTGGGATGCGTGGCCGTATCTACCGCCCGAAAAGTGGTGTGGAGTTTGTCCCCCTTTTGCCATTGCCACCGCATAAAAGCCCTTACTCCTATCATTTCACCAGCTTCAATAGCTACCAAGACCACAGACCTACCAAAAGGATTGTCTATATGCTTGAACCTCCATATTTCCCCAGTTTTTTTTGAAGAAGTTTCTCCCAAGCTTGCCTTGAGCACATTAAGTATCTCAGGTATATCTTCGTCTGTCCCTTCCCTTATTTGCATTTTTTAAGAATATTTGAAATTATTTCTTTATAAGTACCTACTGAAATTGGATATTGAACATTACTTGGGGAAAATTGTTTCTATATTTTTCTTTCCAAACTTATGCCTCTAACTTCCATGGACTGAAATATAATTTCCTTCCAATTTTTCCACCATTGTTTTTAGGCTAAAATCCTCAATAACCCTTTTTCTCGCAGCAATCTTATATTTTTCAAGTTTTCCAGGATCATCGAGTAAAACCTGCACCAGCTCACTTAACTCTTCCCAATTTTCTACCTTACAAGTAAGCCCTGTTTCCCCATTGACTACGACTTCCTTGATACCTCCCGCATCGGTGGCTACAACAGCACATTCCATACTCATAGCCTCTAGGAGTGCAATAGGCAATCCTTCAAACGAAGAACTCATCATAAAAATATCCATGGCTTCGAAATAAGGTTTCACTTCAGTTTGAAGGCCGGGAAAGAAAACCTTTCCTTCCAAACCTAATTTCATGAATTCTTCTTTGATTTCTTCTTCAAGTGGTCCCGCCCCTACAATGATACCATACAGATTAGGATTGGACCCCTGGACTTTAGCAAAAACTTGAAGCCATTCTTTTAACCGTTTCTGAAACCTGAATACGGCCACATTGCCCAAAACAATAGCTGCCCGGGGAATCCCTAATTTTTCTCGTATAGTGCAATCCCCTTCTCGAGTAAAGGAATCAGTGTTCACTCCATTTAAAAGTGTCTTTACGGGTATGGAAGGGTTGATGCTGTTTCTTATAGAATTGGTAACATCTTCGGAAACACCAAATGCCACACTTTGATGGTTAAAAGTAGATTTATTGATCCTTTTCGTGACAAAATGGTAACGTTCCTGCATATTATGTTCAGTATAAAGAACGGGGATACCAGTTTTTTTGAACACTAACCTGCCCAAAAAACCTGCCCATGGCAAGTGACAATGTATAAGCTCAATTCCCTCCCTTTTACAATAATCAATTACCTTCTTGTAACGCATAAAAAGGTATATGTTGTTTTTAGCATCCATACAAGTGACCTTTCCTCCAGCATCTTCCAACGCACTTACCATTTGATCCTTCCATGGCAAAAAATAAATATAATGGAATTCAAATTTTTGTGTGTTGTGGACTTTAAGGGTCTCTGGGAGCAACATTTCTGCCCCTCCCCTTCCCAAAGATTTAATGATATGAAGGATTTTGATCTTGCGCATTTACGATTGGATTTTTCTTCCACAAATTTACTTTATTGCAGGTGGCCAACAAGCTTTTAATATAAATTAACAGCCCAGATTGTAAAAAGAAAAGGTAAGTCTATCACTAACGTATTTCCTCATATATTTTTAAAAAGTCTTTGACAATCTCACTGTTCATGAAATTCTTTGATACTTCGTTGTATGCTGTTTCAACTTTCTTTTTATCAGGATGTTCCAGTTCTTTTAGAACTGCGCTTGCAAAAGAATTTTCATCATTTTTTTTGATCAAATAGCCCGTATTCTTGCCTAATATTTCAGAAATACCCCCCACATTATAAGCCACCACTGGTAATTTTAAGTACATAGCTTCCACAACAACAGCCGGAAGCCCTTCTATTAAACTGGGCAAAATTAGGATATCGGACGATTTAATATATTTTGTTGGATCCTCCACTTCCCCATGAAAAAAAACAGAAGTTTGAAGGTTAAAATCAATTACCCTTTGTTGGATTTTATCCTTTAGCATCCCTTCACCTAAAAAATGGAGTTCCACTGATGGTTCAGCTTTTATTACCTGCTGAAAAATTTCCAATATTCCATAATGATTTTTTTCTTTGGTGAAAGATCCAATATGGAGCAGTTTTTTCTTATTCTTGGATTCTGGCTTAAAAGGATTTTCCCCAGAAAAACCATTCCCTTCCACTCCAACTGGAACAACGGAAGTCATTGTGGTAGTAAAAGGAAACAACTTGTTTAAATCCTTCTTGGAAGCTTTTGATACCGAGATAATAGCATCCACCCGCTTTAACAGGAATTCATTTATTTTTCTTGAAAATGGGGTTTTCACATAAAAACTTGAAGCACTTGCATTCCTATAGATTAAAGGATTTTTCCAATTGAAAAAGAATTTGGACAAGACTGCATATTTCAGGGTATCCGCAGCATTGGCCTGGACAATATCTGGTTGGAACTCGTCAATAATGCGGGCAAGTTGACGCCACCCCTTATAATCTATAAACCTCCTCTTTTTAGGTCTGGCAAGGGTTTTTACCTGACTAAATTGCAGGGGCAGTGAAGCTTTCCCGTCATAAATACTATAGACCTCAACTTCATGTCCTAGCTTTATTAACTGATTGGAGAGTTGACAACAAAACACTTCTGCCCCCCTAAACTGTTTTTTTTGAATTAATTGAAGTATTTTCAATCTCAAGAATTATTTTCTAATAGTCTCAATGAATTCTATTTTTAAGTTTGGTAGATAAATTGGTACTTAAGAAGCAACTATTTTTTTTTAAAATTACGTATCCATTAGGAAAACAGGACACTATTCTTTTGCCAATTACAATTTGTGACCTTGAACTATATTCAGTTGCACTTATTACCCAAAGGAAGTTATCTATCAAAATGTTAGGTATTAGACAATCTTTAAATTAAATAATTGTAGCTAAACATATAATCCACAACTACTAATCGTTTGCTGAAATTTTTTCAAAAAACTTTAAATATTGTTCGGCAACCTTTTCTACATTAAAGTCATCCATCACTTTGCTCCTGGCAACAGCACCAAATCTGCGGCGGAGGCTTTCGTCCTGGAGAAGCAAATTAACCTTTTCAGCCAATTCCCCAGCATTTTTATCTGTAATAAACCCTGAAGTGCCATCTTCCAAGGCTTCTTTAATACCTCCTACTTCTGTGCTTACAGTCGGCACACCAAAATATCCCGCTTCGAGCACTACTCCTGGGAGACCTTCTGTGTCACTAGCCAAAAGCAGGATGTCCGAAGCTGCAATAAATTCTCCCACCTTCTGCTGATATCCCCAAAAGGTAACGATATTCGAGAGCTTTAGGTCCTTGACCATGCCTTCGCTTTCCTGGCGCAAAATTCCATCACCCACTATCCAGCTTTTCAGATTCGGATTTTTACCTTTTAGCAGATCAATCACCTGCAGGTAACGGTCTGGTCGCTTCTGTGCGGTCAAATTCCCTAGAAACAATATTACTTTATCCTCCTCCTTCAGACCGAATTTTTTACGCACTTCTGCCCGAGATGGTACTTTTGCAAAATCATTTGTGGAAATAGCCCGGTGAATAAACGTTGCAGGCTTAGTGAAATTATGTAGTTCTTGTACATCAATTAAAGAAGCTTTACTTACTCCTACTGCAGCATCTATCATTGGCATGATCAATTTTCGGTAATACAGTTGTTTATGAGCATGGGGATTCCAAAAAGATACGCTATCAATAATTCGGTATACCAACTTTAGTTTATCGCTAGACGATTTTTTAAGGAATGCCCCATATTTAAGTGTACGAGAACCATTCAGCAGGATTAGGTCTGGCTGATACTTCTTTACTTCCCTCCTCAATTTCAGGTAAAGGAATGGATTTATTGTAGGAAACTTCTCAAAGAAATGGCTATCATTCCCGTTCAGTTCAACATCTTCCTGATGGAGAAGCAGTTTGCCCTTGCCCTCACCTGCATATAAGTAAACTTTTTTTACCTGGTGACCTTTTTTAATTATTTCTTTACTTAGATCATCCAGAAAAACCTGGGCGCCCCTTCTAATTGGGCGGGTATCTAGAAACATTATTTTCATATTTAGGGAAGAATTAAATTCATGTTATTGTTCTGAAATTAAACTTCACAGAACTTTTTAAGTCTCTTAAATTTTAACAGCTATTGTTTTTAATTACTCATATAGTTTTCATACAGTTTTGCATGTTCCCTGGCCACATTTTCAATATCATATTTGATTTCTCCCTCTTTTCGTGCCTTTTGGGCCATACTTCTCATTTCTTCAGGGTGTTCTACGGCATATCCTAAGCCTTTTAATAAAGAATCAACATTCTGAACTTGAAACAAGTAAGCCGTTTTCCCGTCTTCCACTGCCTCGGTATTCATATCAATGTTTGAGGCCACAATTGGAGCCCCGGCTAACATGGCTTCTACCAACGCCCCACTAAAACCCTCATACCAGGAAGGGAAAACAAATAGGTCGCACTCCTCTAACAGTTCTGGCACATTGGATACATTTCCAGGCAAAGAAACTTTTCCTTGCAGTTTGTACTGCTGCACCAAAGCTTCCAGCTGTGGGCGAAGTTCACCTTCCCCGGCTATTGTTAAGGTAGCACCTGGATATTTTTGACTAAAGTGAGCAAAGGCTTCCACCAACTCCAGTTGGCCCTTGCGCTTTAGCAGGCGACCCACATTTAATAAGCGGAAATTTTTACTCTTTAGCCTATCTTCAATTTGAAAATGAAATCGATCCACATTTCTGCCCCGGTAGATCACATCTATTTTCTCAGGGTTTAGACCCAAGTTTTTAGCATTATTTCTTTTAATACTTTCTGAATTAGCCAAAAAGCGGTAGGAATAGCGAGCAGTCCATCTGTTTAAAAGCCAAAAATAACTTTTTTTCAACCGTAGCCCCCACGACCAGTCTTTCCTGGCATATGAAGAATAATTGTCATTCACAAAGGTACTAATATGGCGTATGCCCAATTGGTGACAAACTGTACGGGATATGATTTCTGCGCGATAGAGGGTGGCAATTACAAGATCTGGTTTTTCCCGCTCGCAAAGTTGACGAAAAAGCTGTTTTGCTTTCTTCCATTCGTATTTACCCGTAAGGCCAAAAATTTCCAGTTGTACTCCTGCCTCATTAAACAGATGCTTTAGCTTCAAATTATTATAAATCACCACTACAACAGGTTCAATATTGGCTGGCAGTCGTGAAACGATTTCGAAAATACTCTTTTCTGCGCCTCCTACTTGCAAAGTATCAATAACAAAATATATCTTTTTTTTCATTTTCGGTACGATCTCCTACATTCTTAAAATTACAACAAGAATAATCAAATTGCAGAAAGAAAATTTTTACTTAATTCTGCTTTTAAATTGGCTTATGTAATGCCTCGCTATTTAGGTATAATAACTCGTTTCATCTTTTCTCCCAGAGATTATTTTTTCATCCAAATTTTTCTTCTAAAAAGGGGTATTTTAAAAGCAACAATATCCATGAAATTTTTTAAGGAAGGCTTTTTTTTGAATATTTTATGTAAAATGGTTCTACTCTTGTCCAACTCCCCAACTCGAATATAATTCACCGCTGCAGTTTTTAGATAATTATCTTTTCTAAAGTATAGGATTCCGCCGTCCTGGTACTTGTGATGGAGGTATAGGCTAGCCTCCGCTGTTAACCTATATCTTTCAAGTTTTTGTTCCGGTGTTTTAGAGTGGTGGTATATAAAATTGCAATTATTTGTATATACTACTTTCAATTCGTTCTCATAGCAATATTCAAGGGCCCTAGCTGTCATTTCATAATTCTCGCTTTGTTTTAAATTTGGGTCGTACCCTCCTATACCTTCGTAAACAGATTTTTTTAAAGCAAAAGTACCTGCTAAAGAAGAATAAGTAAGTTTGGAAATGTTTGGTTTTACCTTTGGATAATAATCTTCTCCCCTTAAAGTATATCCACAACTTATATAGCCCGTATCATATCCTTTTAATTTGTTAAAATCTTCCAGCCAATTTGTTTTGACCTCATCATCACTATCAAGAAAACAAATATATTCCCCTTGAGCATTCTTAAAACCTGTATGCCTTGCTACTGTAACCCCTTTGTTTTGCTGTTTCACATACAGGATTCTTTTATCTTTTAGAAACGGTTGTATTTCTTCTTCAGTTTTATCTGTAGAGCCATCATCCACTATAACTAACTCCCAATTTTGATGCTTTTGGGAAATAACACTTTGTATGGTACGTAATATTTTCTTTTCATTGTTATAGGTTGGCACAATAATGGAAAAATCAATCATTAAGTTTGGAATTATTTTAATAAAAGTAACGTCAGAAAATCTTTTATTCAATTAAAAGTTTATTAAAGTTGGAAAAATCCAGTTGCTTAAAATCCTCCATTATGTAAGAATATCTTTTTCTAAACTTTGACTTTTCTGGTATGTCTTCCAATTTTAGAGGGACATAGTAGAATAGAACATTAGGATAAACTTGAGGTAAGTTAATTAGAACAGATGAAAAGTAAGATATAACTGCCATGGGCAATTCCTGTTGTTCTGACATTCGCTCTTCAAATATGATCGAATCACGCACTACTTCCCCGAATAGTTTATAATTTTCTAGTTGTTCATCTTTTTCTCTTCTATGGGCAAAATAGGTAAAATCACATCCAGGAAAGTATTTTTTAATTTGCTGCAAATAGAATCTGTTCCTTTCTGGAAAGAGAAGACCTTCTTCCACCAAGGGACTTCCTATAAAGTAAATTTTAGTTTTATCTACCGCAGTAGATTGGGCACTTTTAAAATCAAAAATTTCAATGGTGTCGTTTTCTGCTATGTCCATTTTCACTTGACTATAGAAGTGTAATTTTTTAATAGGTTTTAATTTTAATACCTTCTCAATAAAAAACTTACCCCCTGTGACGTGTAATTCTTTATTTTTTTTCCTCATAGTTGCAGCGGGAAAAATTCCAATACCGTCACTTAGAAGAATCGTCTGTTTAGTTTTAAATTGTTTAACAATGTAATGTTGAACCCAGGAGCGATATTTTGTAAGGAATATTTTGTCAAATTCTTTAAATTTAAGCCTTAAAGATTTAATTGCAATAATTTTAGTCACCACACCATATTTCTCAAACACTATGTTCTGGTCATGTCTGGAAATAATAATTTTAATCAATTCTAAATCATTATCTTGTTTCACTTTTTTGTATAAAGCTTCAACACCTTTATAAGGATTTAGTGCTATTATGACATAATTACTGGCTAAGGGATGTGATTCTATATAATTTTTTACATTCAGATAATGCGTATGATTCGCTATTATAAACAGTCTTTTCTCTCTAGAAGATTCCATTAATTTTTTTTTAAACACTATTTTTATCTACACACCATAAGCGTGTTAAAACAACTATTCTTTACCTACAAATTTTTCTTGTTCTGAAGTATCTTATAGCCGTCTCGATAAAAATACCGAACATTGTACCAGTTATAGAATTCCGAAAACGCAGCTTCAGATTCCGCAAATGTAAAGGCAGGTTTGTATTCCCATCTTTCCATCACATCAGCTAACCAATATTCTATAATTTTAGCCTCGCTTTCGTTTATTCTTGATTTCCAGTTTCCTAAATTAGCATTTGAAATTCCTTTAAATTTTTTTCCTTCGTAATTATTACCCTTATATAGTTTTCCAAAAGAAGTTGGTTGTAACAAACTATCCGTAAAATGCACATTCAAAAACTTCGTTATATTTTGTAAATTTTTTTCTGGTTCTAAGACGAGATTCTCGAACTTCACCGCCAAAAAATTTTCTAGGGAGTCATTATTATATTTTGCACTTAGAAGATCCATACGGGCTCTATTTATCACGCTGGCTAAACTTTCCAACTCATTCTCGTTCATTTTGGAATAATGATCCGCAACACCGGCTTTAATAGCTGCATAATTATCTCTAGGATCTCTTACTAGGGAAACAATTTTAATTTTGACCGAAAATTGAAGATATTCCTGAATATAAATACTTTGAGAAGTTTCCTTAAACAAAAATGGTTTCACCTGATCTGATTGGTAATACATACGTATCCAGCAGTTCGCTACGGTACTAATTATTACCTCCTTGTTATCCAAATATTTATCTTCTAAGTTTCTGCATACTTCATCTGCAAAATAATGAGCCGAGAATCCCTTTTCACTAATAAGATGGTCTTCAACAGCTTGTAAGTTCGTGGAAATTACTAAATGTAACCTTGCTTTTAGTGCCGCAGGTTGGCTCTTTAATTTTAATGTAAAATGAGGAAAGTAGGCATATAAGAGAGACAAATCTACGGGATAAATATATATATCTGGATGTCCATCGAAAAGACGATGAAACATAGTTGTCCCTGATTTTCTATGACCAGTCAATATAATTATATTATCAAAATACATAATTCTTTTTTAGATTAGGTTTTTAAAAGTCACAGATAAATATTAGCTCTGAATCTTATTAATGAACCGATTATTCAGCACTCCTTCAAACTTATTTGCTGTTGGCATAGAGATTTCTAACTTAAATTTTTTGTTTTTATCCTCCAATTCATTTAAAGGAGGAACTACAGCCATATATGCTTCAGGATCTTTTCTACTATTTCTAATGAGTTTATTTTCCAAAAGATTTTCAACGATAGGATTTAATTCCCACAGAGGTTTCTGGAGTTTTTCTGCTATCTCTAAGAGGCTATGATCGCCATCACAATATGAAATTAAGTTGAGAATTAAACGAGCCTCCTCTCCAGAGCCCTTTATACTGGTGTTTCTGTATAAACCTCTTTTCCCCAACTGGGGTTCACATAAAAGGGTTGAATTGTAATATTTATTTTGTTCTATAGTTTCAATGGCTCTTTTTATAGCACTATAACCACCATACAGGCCTTCGGGAGAAATAAATTCAAGATTATCTAAAGACGTATGGTATTCAGGATACTCTGAGTATTTACTCCTACAAATAGTGGCAATAGGTAAATCCACTCCTGGGGCGCAATATTGTCTTTCGTCAGAACCACGGTCTAACCAGGAGTATTCAATATACTCAGGCACTAAATACTTTAACACATGTTTTGCAGCCGTATCGGAAACAGTATTTCCTTTCCGGGATGGTACATAAGAATAACAATTATTATCACCCACACAGGTCACATTAAATCCTGCATGCACCTTTTCCCTTAAAGTCTGAAGGTTTTGACTTATGTACACAATCGAACCAATGGTTTCTGGCACAAAAACAATTCTAAAAGTATTCTTTCTAAAATTTAATGAATTTAACCACTCGGCTAGAGCCATAGTTACGACCGGACCAGATAATTCATTATTGCCCATAGAAGGGTGGCATATGTAAGTGGAAAGAAAAATTTCCTGTTCTGTTTCTCCGGGTATTATTATCTCCCCATAATTCAACTCCCCATTTTTAAGTTCTGAATCAATTACCACCCTATACTCCCCTGGTTCAAGTCCTTTTCTTTGATTTTCTGTCAAGCAAAACCCCCAGCTTTCGGAATAGTAAGATGTAACATAAGGAATGGCATCTGGTTGTTTGGGCAACGAGTACAAATGAGCCTGTAAATCATCAAGATTTATTTTCTTGTTTATGGGCGTTGAATATCCCACTAAATGCAAGTTATTTTTTTTAAAATCTATTACTCGTTCCCCATTTGGATTTTCTATGTAAGCTTCCTTGACGTTCCACTCTTTTGGAACCTTCCAGTCAAATACTTCGAATCCTGTGGGAACAGATTCAATTTTCAAATCAGGTAATACATTTTTTATGTACTGCAGGGTTTCTCTAACTCCATCTCCAGTAAGGCTTCTATTTATGGGAAATAGATCCTTTGCCCATGCATACATCTGTCTTCCTATGTAAGTATTCTTCATGTTACACTAATTATTTATATTTCTCCCTTTGTTCCTAAATTTATCTACAAGGTCATGATGTGAGCAAACAGAAGTATTTATAAGCATCATGAAATAAAATGATGCTTTAGCAACTATTCCATATTTTTATCTCAGGTACTTATTCAGATGTTGGACCTTCTCTTTTCGCTGTAATCAATCTTGTTCTATTCCTCTAGCCAAAGTGAGGTTTTAAAAATCCTTTACATCTTCTTTACCTAAAGCATCCCCTTTTTCCAGGTCCTTTGTTGCAGTTTTTCCTAAAACAGAAAACAGAAATTTAGGATGTAAACCTTTTCCAGGGCGTACAGATCTTATGTTACTATCAGTAAAAAGTTCCCCTTTTTTTACATCTTCAGCTACGTAAAGCGAGCGGGCATATGTACGCCCTTCTATTTGCTTTTTGGTGAGCGAATAATCTACCTTGCCAACTGCTTTCTCCGCTTCCCTAACTGCTTTTACCATTTCTGTGAATTCCTGTTCATTCATAGAAAAAGAGGCATCAGGTCCACCAACAGAACGGTCGAGGATAAAATGTTTCTCAATAATTTTAGCACCAAAAGCTGTCGCTACCACTGGTACCGTACTTCCCATTGTATGGTCAGAAAGACCCGGAACAACATTAAACCTTTCTGCTATATCTTTAACCATTATCATATTTGCCTCCTCAATAGGAGCAGGATAGGAAGTGGTACATTTTAACAGGACAATATCGGTATTACCCATCCTTTTACAGGCATCAAGAGCCAGTTCAATATCGTCCTGATTTGCAATACCGGTTGAAATAATCACTGGTTTTCCTTTAGAAGCTATTTTTTCTATTAAAGGAATATCCACAATTTCGGGGGAAGCAACTTTATATGCGGGTGCATCTAATGATTCCAAAAAATCAACTGCCGTAAAATCAAATGGGGAAGAAAAACAAACCAATCCCTCTTCTTCGGCTACTTTGAATAATTCTTCGTGCCACTCCCAGGGAGTATATGCCTGCTGGTATAATTCGTGTAAGTAATTCCCATCCCATATCGTGCCCTTCACCTTAAAGTCCTCCTTTTTTGAATCCAGGGTCATGGTATCTGCGGTGTACGTCTGCAGTTTGATCGCATCAGCCCCTGTTCTCTTTGCCGCTCTTATAGTTTCTATGGCTTTATTAAGGCTGCCGTTGTGGTTGGCAGAAAGTTCGGCAATTATGAATACCGGACTATCTTTATCTATATTAAAATTTTTAATTTTCATAGTCAATTATTTCAAAATTTAATTTTTTATCTAATGCTTTGCGGGAATCTTCCTGAAAGATAAAATGTCCCAATCGATCGGCTGACTTACTTATATTTCCATCAGAAAATGGTTTTATCTCCATTTTTTTCGCAAAACCCTGTATATCACTACACTTACCAGCTTTATCATAATTAGCCTTATGAAGAAATTGCACACCGGCAAATTTAGATAGTGACTTTTTAATATCAATTTCCTTTCCTAAGGCAATAGAAACACTATTCTGGAGCATGTCAACTCCTGTAGCCATTGGTACAAGATCTGAAGTAATAAAATCCCCCCCCACTCTTGCGCCCAGTTCAATTAGAATAGGACCAGATTTCCCAAGCTTAATTTCTGTATGAGTAGCAGAATTATCTATTCCAAAAGCTTTAATGATATTCAACACATACTGCTCTATCTCCTCCTGTTGCTGCCTTTCCAAATTAGCAGGAATAATATGTTTTTCCTCAACAAAATATTGAGAACCTTCCATTATGTATTTTTCTGTGATAGCAATGATATAGGATTTTCCTTTTTGTGTAAGGCTTTCGACACTATACTCCTTCCCTACTACAAACTCTTCAATTATTACGTTGCCAGATTTACTAAATCCTTTTGCTTCAAAAAATGCATTTTCACATTCTGAAAAATTCCTGATAACCGAAACCCCCCTGCTTGCAGATGAATCAACGGGTTTTACAATAAGAGGATATTCCCAATTTTGAATGATTTTGTGAACTTCAGAAAAATCAGCAAACTTATGGAAAGCTGGTGCGTTCAGCCCATTTTCCTTAAGTAACTCCCTTTGTAAATATTTATTGGTGCTTTTTTCCGCAGCAGTTAAACTTAGACCGGGAAAATTAAGCCGCTCACAAACGTACGCCACTGTGTTAACAGGATAATCGGAAATGGTTATAATTCCATCTATTTTTTGTGAAATTGCAATTTCCAACGTTTTTTCTTTATCCAAAGTATCTACTACATAAGCCTTATCCACTTCCTGAAGCCCAGGAGCATCTTTATCATAATCTGTGGCAATGGTAAATAACCCCATTGCCTTACATTTATCTATTATGGGCATATTTGTTTCTCCTGCCCCTAAGATCAAAATTCGCTTCATAGTATGATACTCAATCTATAAATATTTAAAAATTCCCCTTTAAAAAAGATCTCCTTTTGTAGTATCCCTTCCAGGTGGTAGCCTGCAGAAATAAAAGTTTTAAGAGATGGAACATTAAAATCGGCTATTCTGGCATATAATTTTGTTACTTCCCCTTTCATTTGTAAGTTAAGAGTTTCAAGCGATTTCCTGGCAATTCCTTTACCCCGATACTTAGTTTCACCGAGATAAATCCAGCTCTCTGCGTTTTTATTCTTTAAATCAACATTTTTAAGCCCAACATTTCCCACGTGCTCACCTTCATAAACTATTGCAAACATCCTCTGAGAATCATCTTTTTTTAAACCTTCAAACCAGCTAAGATGCGATTCCCAATCAACTTCTTTTTCGAGCAAGAAAGACTCCTTCAGCTTGCCGTCCTGCATCCATAAATATGTTCTCTCCAGATGTTCTTCTGAAAATTTTTTAAGCTCAATCATAATGATAAAAATTTATTCCTTATCCGTTTTCCACTCCTGCCGTCAAAAATAGATGCAACTCTTTCCTGATTAATATTTTTCATCAATATTGCTTCTGAAAATGTTTCTTGGGTAAGGTCTTTCCAATAACCTAGATATTCCACCAACTCCATTTCTTCAAATTGCTTTCCTACAGTATTCTGTCCATCATTTAAGGCTCCTATTAATGCTCTCTTGTTCCGCGCAAGTACTTCGTATGATATCATCCCTGAAGTAATCAAGCAAATTGACGAATTGTCGATAAGCTGTACAATCTGATTTTCATCTACATTTGAAAAAAGCACAACATTTTCACCTCTTATTCTTTCCTTGTTATCATCGGTCGTAAGAACATTTATTCTTAGCCCCTCTTCATTAAGATTGAGCATCTTGATAATATTATTTACCAGGGAATAATTCTCTGTTCCTCCGAGTGAAATAAAAGCTTCATTGGTATTTTGATCTTTCTTTTTTGGAAGTTCCAAAAAAGCCGATCTTATTATGGCGTGCCTTGGTCCAGAAAGTACTTCAACGTTTCGATAATCTTTCTTAGAGCCAGGAAGATGGTTAATTACCAGATCGATATTCTCTGAAAAACGATAAATATCCTGTATAGAGACAACTGTGGAATTTTTATTTTTCAATAATCTATAATATGCCTCATCAAATTCGTAACCATCTACTACAACAATGAAGCCTTCATTTAAAATACCTAAAAATTCCTCTTCTTTTTGAATCTTGAGCAACCTTTTGTTTTTTACTTGTAGTAGTTGTTCCGGAACATCCTTACCTACAAAGGTTATCTGAAAATGGGAATTGAGCATTTCAGCTAGTGCCATACATCTTACCAAATGTCCCAAGCCCACCTTTTTATTACCTTCTACCCGGATGTAAATCTGTTTTTCCATTTTTAAAATTTCCGGCGCGACACAAACTTCTGCCTGTAAAACTTTCCTTTTTCTAAATTAATTCCTCAGTCACAAAAAATCAAGCAATAGCCCTTACCAGACAGAAAGCCTCCACTAAGCTTTTTCCCATTGCCACTCCCCATCTTTGGGCCTGGATTTTCAAAGCCTCTGGGGAACGTGGATGAGGAAATTCCCTTTTTTCAAATTCATAGCTTTCCATGCCTTTTACTTTGGCATTTAGACCTTCTTCGGACACTTCCACAAAAAGATTGGGAATAAAATTTTTAGGATCTGTAGATGCCCTCCACTCCGTTCCTGAAGGAGTTTCAAAAGTAAAAATCATTTTCACCCCTTCGTGTGCCAAAGGTCTGCTTGAGGTCACAACAGCTTCAAATGTGCGCTGATGGTCAACGTTTACATCACCTCCATGATGTGTGAATATAATTTCAGGTTGAAATTCTTCTTTTTCTTTCTCGATCACCTTGATAATATCAAGAAGAGCTACCATATCAAACCGATTATCTGGAAAATCATAAATTCCTACAGAACCATATCCAATAGCTTCTTGGGCACTTTCAATATTGCTCCTATGTACGGCAAGTTCCTTTTCCCACTGCTGTGGATCTCGCACATCTGCCCTGGAAGTAATGCCTTCGCCCAATATTATCACCCTGGTCTGACAGGAAAATTCATGTATTAGCTTGTGCATTGTCGCCCCTAAACCTAATAATTCATCATCAGGGTGGGCTACAACCACAAGTATCTTTTTATTTTTTAATGATTCTAACATCAGCAATTATTTCTTTTTCTGTCTTTAATGAAGCCCTAGTAAATTCAAACCGAAAATTTTCATTTTCTAAAAATGCGGGAGGATAACCCTCGCAATCCAACATTCGTATGTAATCAAAAACTTTTTCTGTATCTACAAGATTATCAATATTTCCTTCCTCTGGAGTTCTCCTTTTAAATTCTGTTATTTCTCCTTCTTGTTTCTTCGGCTTTAGCTTATTTTCAATTATTTCAAGTATCATTTCCTGTACAACAAACCTGGTTCTAAGAAAAATCTCTTTAGCTGTTCCATTGAGATTTAAAGGTTTTTTAAGGTAATACTCCCCAGTATCAAGTCCTTTTTCTACTTTTATTGCAGTTACCATAGTCTCTGTGATCCCCCGTACAATAAGATTTTGAAGGGGACTTCCTCCTCTTCCAAAGGGCAGATCTGTCATATGAAAAACAATACAATCATAGTTTTTATAGATTTTAGAGGGAATTAAATAAGACCAATGGGGTATAAAAATTTTATCAGGATTGATTCTTTCAAGATGCCCCCGGGTAAAATCTATTTTATTATCAATAAGGCTCCAGGTGTCTTCTTCTCTTCTGTTCTCAAGAAAAGCAAACATAGGTTTATGCCATTCTTTTTCTGTTAATAAAATGTAATTTGCCATAGGTGATCTTTTTTTAGAAAGAAACAACACATTTAAACAACTCGTATTTTTCTAAAGTTCTTTTATTTATTTTTCTGCATTTGCAAAAGTGCTGTCGCCAATTCTATATCTTCATAATTGTCAATATCCACTGCTCTTTTCCAGTCCATTTCCCAAAAAATATGACCATTTCCATAAAAGGTTTTATCCCGTTTCAAGTCCTCTATTTTTGCCAACCAAATGGCACCCGTAGGCGAAAAAAGGTCGGGAAGGTCTTGCGACCTCTTTTTAGTGTCCTGCAATATCCAGTTTGGTTCATTTTGATCATTCAAGGAAATTGCCCACCACGGGTTCATCCATACATACTTAAAACATGATAAAACAAAAGGGGCTTTTTTATCTATAAAAAAGTTATAACTGTCAATGATATCCTGCGAATTTCTTAAAGGACATACAGCAAACAATTGTACTACTTCATCATAAAATTCCCCGGCTTCTTCCAACTGTAAAATAGTACGTAATGTTGCTTCACTTACAGGACTGTGATCATCTGCAGCTGTATCCCTTAGAAAGGGAACTTCGCCTCCGTATTTTTTAGCAACCTCTGCTATTTCTTCTGAATCTGTACTAACCACGATCTTTTCAAATAGTCCAGATTCTATTGCTGCATTGATCGTCCAGGCAATCAACGGTTTCCCATTAAAATCCACCATATTCTTGTCAGGAATCCTTTTAGAACCTCCTCTGGCTGGTATAATTGCTATTACTTTTTTATCTGTTTTCAATTTCTTCAATTAATTTTAGAACATTAAATCCATCTTCAAAAGATGCGTTCATACTTTCCCCTTCTGATATAAACCTGCAAAAATCATCCATTTGATTCTGATACATTTCATTCACGGCTTCTACAGGAATTGAATAGATAACTTCTTTTTCACCATTATCATAAGCTGTAAAGGCTACCTCTTCAAGGTTCCATTCGTATTTTCCTCTTTTCGTAAAAGCTTCACCTAAATAAACATTGAGCGGTGAAAAAAAATCAAGTTCAAAGTTGGTCCTGGTATTTCCAGCACTTTTCGTACTAAAAAAAGCATAATCATCGGTTTCAATATCTAAAAAAGAAACTTTATCTACCACTCCATTCATCTCTTTAGGTGCACCAAACCAGTCAAGTGAAAGATCAATCTCGTGGCTCAAAGTCCGTATTACCCCACCTCCGAGGGATTTTTTTGCCGTGTATTCCTTCCTGTAATCAGCATAGGGATGCCACTTCGGAAGGTAAAAACTTCTTTTGAACCCCACTTTAAAAGGAAGTTCTTCTGCAAACATTTTTTTTAAGAAAAGATTAAGCGGATGAAATCGCATGCAATAAGCCACTCTTAAAAGGTTTTCATATGGTTTAAGCAAGGTTGCATTTTTAGTAGAAGTATCTATGGGTTTTTCAATAAGGACTCTTGAGCCACTTTTGAGGAAAGGCAATGCAGTCTCTACGTGTAATGCAGTTGGATTAGAAATTAATACTCCGTCAGGATTAAAATCGAGCGCATCCTGGAAATTATAAAATTCCTGGATTCCCCCTTCTTTTTTGACTTCACCTTTTTTGGTCCGGAGCGAAGCGAGTTCCAGTCCTGGTATCTTCTTTAAATGAGAAAGATGCCGATGCCCTATAGAGCCTAAACCTATAATTATAATCTTCACACCCTCGCCCATTCCAAAATTTTTATTAATTCTAAAGTTTCATCAGTATCGATCCTATTGCTTTTGGTTTTTATTTGCTGTACAAATTCGAATAGGGCGTTTTTAAAGCAGGAAAATGAATCCATAAATTCTTTTGTGACACTTTCTTTTTCACCAAAGAACGAAATGGAATAAGGTGTTAATATATCCCCCGTCACCTTAAGATAAGCGCTTGCATGTTCCCACTTCACAAGTGTCTGCTGCACCGGACCTGTTTTGATACTAAGAGCTTTTTGCAATTCCCCCCTGTTTTCCAGTTGAAATACAAAAGGTTCCAAAAGATGTATCCCGTAGGTATCCCAACCTTTCATTACAGAAGCTTCTACATATAAAATTTTTCCTAGTGTGCTTCTTTCCTCTCCAGTTAGCATCAATTCATCTGCGTAACGCATAGATGAACAAGTGAAAACCTGACTCTTATATTTTTCCCAGGAATATATTTCCTCCGCATCTTTTAAAGTTAAAGCGAGTGGTTTATCAATAAAAATGGGCAGACCTGCCTCAATAAAAGGCTTTGCCATTTCCTGATGCTTCTCAGCATCGTCCCTCGCCAGTAAAACAGCATCTACTTCTCCTATCATGTCCAACAGATCTTCCACGACATGCTTAATTTTTGAAGCAGCTGCAATGTGCCTTGATTTTTCAATATCCTGCGACCAAACATGAGTCACCTCACCCCACTCCTGTAAACTATCCTCTGGAAATTTTCTTTTAGAGAGATAGTCAGGAATTGCTGGGAAAGGGCAATCTTTCATGGCCTCCCAATCATATCCATTGAAGATCGCACTCCACGAATAGGGATGGCCATTGCCTTCGCTCATTCCAACAATTCCTATCCTCAGTTTTTTGGCCATCGTGATGGTATTAATATATTGTCTGATATCACTCTTTTCAATTCTGGTAAAAAACGAGCATTTTCAACACTATGTATATTAGCAGCCAATTGCTGTTCATTTTCCACCCCTGTTATGACTTTATCGATAAAAGGCTTCTCCAGCACAAATTTTAAAAGCGCACCATTCAAAGCATCGTTTTGTTGAAGGTCTTCTAAAATTGATTTTATCTCCTTAAAATAATCGTCCATTGTGTTAGGGTCTATAAAAAAAAGGCCCTGTAAAAATGTAGAGCGGGTATGTATTTCACACCCTCCTCCTCTTAATTGGACAATAAGCTTTTCGAACCTCCTATCAAAATAATTATAAGGGACCTGAATCAAATCAGGTATATAATTTTTTTCCAAAAGTTGCTCCAATTCTCTAGGTTCGTTTAAAGAAAAACCTATTTTTTTCACTTTTCCTTGAGCTTTAAAACTTTCCATTTCTTCCCAATGCTCCAGATGGTCCAAAAGTTCCTGTGGCCGATGTGCCAAATATCCATACAAGGAGTTGAGGCCGAGTTTGTTCAAACTCTGTTGAAGTTGATCAGAAACCAAGGTTCCTTCTGAAGGCGGAAGGAACTTTGAAACCACGTTAAAGCCTGAAAGGTCATTTCGTCCAAGAACTTCTTCAGCATTTCCATAGCCAGAGGCAGAATCCAGTATCTCTATCCCATTTAACCTAGCACAGTTTAAAATTATAGCCACTTCATTGGCCGGGGTTTGCCCTTTTTTGTTGGAAATTCCGTAGGGCAGACCAAACTGTACAGTTCCCAAGCCTAATTTCTCACTTATCCCCATAGAATGAATTTATCTTTTCAATAACAAAAGATTGTTCATCATTGGTAAGTGTGGGAAACATTGGTAAACTTATACAATGCTTGTAATATTCTTCTGAATTGGGCAAATCACCTTCTTTCCAGCCAAATTGCCTGTAATAAGGCATAAGATGACAAGGGATATAATGGATTTGCGCAAAAATATCATGTTCCCTTAAAAAGTTGTACAAGCCTAAACGATCCTCAACTTCAATAATATAAAGGTGATAGGCATGACCGTCAATTTCACCCGATTGACCTTTTATAAATTCCGAATTTTTAAAAGCTTCATAATATTGAGAAGCCAGCTCCCTTCGCCGATCCAAACCTTCATCAGCCCTCTTTAACTGGCTAGAACCCAAAGCTGCTTGAAAATCGGTTATTCGGTAATTGTACCCCAAATCCTGCATTTCCATGTACCAACCAGGATAGGCTTGAGATTCGAGATTTGAGCTTTGAGATTCTTCAACACCTTGGGCAAATTCTATTGAGTTTTGGTATTTCTCGTCGCCCTTTACAATTCCGTGGGTCCTTAGTTGAAGCAACTTTTCATAAAGCTCTTCATCATCGGTAGTGATCATTCCGCCTTCCCCACTGGCAATATGCTTTACAGGATGAAAAGAAAATATGGAAAGTTCGGCGAATTTTCCATTTCCACAGATTTGTTTTTGCCTATTGGAATCTTGAAAATAACCTCCTGGCGCATGGCAGGAATCTTCAATGATCCACAAGCCATGTTCATCTGCCAATTTTCTAAAAGCTTCCAGATTTACAGCCCTACCAGCGAAATCTACAGGAATAATTCCTTTATAAGTTCCTTTAGGCGAAGCTTTAAGCAGCTGTTGTACCTTATCTATATCCAACAAATATGTTTCCGGATCTATATCGGCAAAAACCACTTCCCCGCCGCAGTACCTTACACAATTGGCAGAAGCAGCAAAAGTGATAGGGGTAGTAATGACTTTATCACCTTTTTGAACATCTAAAGCAAGTGCACATAAATGCAAAGCCGCCGTACCATTGGAAACGGCAACCGCATATTTGCTCCCACAATATTCAGCAAAGGCTTCTTCAAATTCCGCTATTCTGGGACCTTGGGTAAGGAAATCTGATTTTAAGGTTTCTACTACGACCTTTATATCCTCCCCGGTAATATCCTGCCTTCCGTATGGTATAATTTTTCTCATAATCCCTGGTTATGCTTCAAAAGTAGGATCTACATGTTCCTTGATTAGCTCCCTCAATCTTTCAACTGATTCCCATTCTGTGTTTTCACCAGAATTATATCGAAATCCCATTGGGACCTTTTCAGCCTTAAATTCCTTTATAAAATCCTCGACCTTCCAACGATGTGTGGTAGGGACAATAGCGTAATATTTACCGAGGTCATAGGTGTAAAAAGAATCGGAAGAAGTGATCATTTCCTCATGGATCTTCTCACCAGGACGAATCCCTACCACCGGCTTCTCACAATTTGGTCCAATGGCTTCCGCCACATCTGTGATTTTATAAGAAGGGATCTTTGGTACAAAAATTTCACCGCCCCATGCATTTTCAAGCGCATGCATCACCATATCCACGCCACCTTGCAATGAAATATTGAAACGGGTCATGGTAGGATCTGTAATTGGCAAAATCCCTTCTTTTCGTTTTTTCAGGAAAAAAGGAATCACAGAACCGTTTGATCCCATAACGTTACCATATCTAACCACAGAAAAACGAATAGGATTGGACCCAACAATATTATTTGCCGCTACAAAAAGTTTATCTGAAGCGAGCTTGGTGGCCCCATATAAATTTACGGGGGCTGCTGCTTTATCTGTAGACAACGCAACAACACCTGTCACCCCAGTATCTGTACAAGCATTGATAATATTTTCAGCACCAAGAATATTGGTTTTTACACATTCCATTGGATTGTATTCCGCAATAGGAACGTGTTTCATAGCCGCAGCATGAATAACATAATCCACTCCCCGAAAAGCTCTTTTTACTCTATCATAATCCCTAACATCACCAATAAAAAAACGGAGTTGAGGAAATTTAGACACAGGATATTCCTGAGCCATTTCAAATTGTTTTTGCTCATCCCTGGAAAAAATGACAAGTCGTTTTATTTGGGGCGAATGTTTTAAAATGTGTGCAGTTAAAGCTTTTCCTAATGATCCCGTACCGCCCGTAATAAGGACAGATTTACCAGATAAATCCAACATATATTTGTTTAATTATTAAAAGTTTTTAAAGATAAAGACTTTAAAAAAGGCAGCAGAAAAATATCTTATTTTTTAAACATACTTTAACAGGAAAACCATTTCTACCTACTCAGAATGAAAGAAATAATAACAGAAACAACATCTTTACTACAATAGAAAAATAGTTCGCATGATATCTTTTCAGAAAAGCACCGCTATTAAATTTATATTTAACCAAACATGAGTAAAAAAACAGCCTCCTTTTCCAATTACTAGAAAAACTTTTGCTTTGGATTCTCAAGATCTCTTTAATATGATAAGCTTTTTCAAAATTATACATCTTTTTAATCTCAACATTTTCAAAAAATGCAGCATACATTTTTAAACTTGAATCACCTGTCCTGGTATTTTTTCTTTTCTTTTCATGATCCCGTACAACCGACACGGCTTTAAAGAGTTGCCCAGCAAAAAAACTCCCTCTCCTCAATAGACTCCTCCATAGTTCTGAATCTTCATGTAAATAAAGCCGTTCATCAAACAATTTATCTTTCAAAAACTTTTTTTAGTAGTAATACTACTGGTATGAAATTCATGGTGGCGTTGTTTTTACCAGCAGAACACATTTGTAAAATTCCACTGGCATTGCATTGACCCCAATTTTTTCCCTGGGATCACCAATCTTCGGAAAAATAAAGATATAACCTTTACTTGATCAAGCATTGCACAGATTGAAGACAACCTTTATATCTTTTCATTAAGACGAATTCAAATTAAACCGAGCATTTCCATATCTAACGATATGAAAAAACTGCCTGGATGCAAACATACGAGGTATTTAGTGGAAGAAATTTTTGTACTATGAAAACCCTGAAGTTTTCAAACTTACCTACTTCATGCGACGCTAGCATCGGAGAATTATACTCTAAAGATTAAAGGTATTTTTGAAATTTTGAATAAAATGAGAAAAATTTAGAGTTTTTGTACATATCCACTTTACGTCTAATTGTTTGAACTTCAGCAAAGATCCTTTCCATTATATATCCACTTTCCTTTTCATTTGCCTGTTTTTGAAGCCAAGTAAGAAACTCTATATAATCCGCTTTTATCCTTAGTGCATCAAACAAACCTTTATTATTAGTAACACTCCCTGGATTATTCTTTCTATAAGCTCCCATTTGCTCATAAAACACATAAGCTTTGGAATTAACAAGAGCGCAGGAAAACAATAAAAAATCACCATAAATCATCCTGTCATAAAAAGGTGGAGGATCTAATTTATCCTTTCTGAAAATAAAAGAACAAGTAGGTATGTGATAGTTTTGGTTTATAAAATCCTTAAAATATACTGTACTTTGACCATTCAAAAAACTATGGTACTTTTTGAAGTAAGAGCTGGTTTCATTATTAAAGATGATATCTACATCATGAAAAGATGCCGCATAATTGGGGTTCTTCTCTAGGAAATCTACTTGTTTTTGCAATTTTAAAGGATCTGTCCAAAAATCATCTCCTTCGCACATGGCGATATAAGCACCTTTTGCCCTGTTAATATTATACGTGATATTCATTCCACGCTGTCCCTTAGAATATTGATTTTCCTTTTGAAAAACAGGTTTTACAATATTTGGATATTTTTCCTGGTACTGCTTGAGAATTTCGACAGTACCGTCTGTTGATGCGTCATCGTGTATAAGCACCTCTATGTCAAAGTTCGTATTTTGCATCAAAATGCTATCCAAACTTTCTTTTATATAATCTCCATGGTTATATGTGAGACAACTAACACTCACTAAAGGCCCACTCTTCCTGTCCGTCATACTTCTCTATTTTATTTTTCTTGCCGGATTTCCTTTTACTACAGAATTGGGTTCTACATTTTTTGTCACTACAGAACCCGCTCCTATAACAGAATTTTCCCCAACAAAATCGACACGCCCGGAAATAGTCACAGCAGATTGACCAATTAATACATTATCTTTTATTTTTGAATAAGCCCCAACTGATGCTCCAGCTGCAACATAGCAATTATTCCCCACAGAAGAAGTATGAGCCACTGATGAATTGTAAGAGATCACAGTGTCTCTTCCTATACTAGCAGTAGCTTGAATAACCGCACCCGCTTGTATCACTACGCCCTCAGCCAAACTGGCATAACGGGAAACCTCTGCACTGGGATGTACTAATGTAGGAATATGTCCGGCTTTTTCCCGTATTTTTTTTGAAAGATTTGCTCGAATTTCATTGTTTCCCATACTTATAAGAAAACACATATCTTTTAGTGACTTTTTACTAAAAAGCTCTTTGTTAGTACCAATAATCGCATGACCCACTACCTTTTCCCCTGTTCTCCCTTCTTCATAATGGTAAAGCCCGGCAACATTGTGTCCACATTCCTCAACGAGGTCTATATAAACTGGGGTATTGTTACCTACACCCAATATGTATATGTCCAATTTTTTCATCTATATATTTTTAAAAAATTGTATAACAAAAAAACCTTGTAGTTAACTCTACAAGAATTATAAAAGGTCACCTATAGAACGTTGTTCAGCCATTGAAAGACCATGGTAAAGCGGCAAACAAAGGATTTTAGAGGCAATACTTTCTGATATAGGCATTTTATTGCCAGCAATATATTCAAGTGTACTTAAAGAAGGATAAAAATATCGACGTGGAAATATTCCTTTACCGTTCAATTTTTCCCTCGTCTCCTCCATTTCCTGTTCACTGTTAAAAATCACAGGATAATAACTAAAATTCCATTCGGTTCCTTTCCTTATTTTCATTGATCTTAAGTGGTTAAAATCTATATTTTCTTCATAAAAATCCACAACTTCTTTTCTGGATTTGATAATTTCAGGTATAAACGGTAACACAGAAAGTCCCATTGCAGCTTGCAATTCACTCATCTTGGCATTAATCCCAACACCATGAAAATCCTCAGGACCATTATGGCCAAAATTGTGACTGTAAAACAATTTATGATTTAATTCAGCGTCATTACAAAAAAAAGCCCCACCCTCACCCGTATGGAAGAGTTTGGTTGCATGGAAACTACATGTGCTGACATCTCCATATTCAAAGATACTTTTCCCCTTGTACTTTACCCCAAAACAATGTGCGGCGTCATAAATTACTTTTAAGCCATGCTTCTTAGCTATTTTTTCAATCTCTATGACATTGCAAGGATTACCAAAAACATGTGTGGCAAGAATAGCAGTAGTATTTTTGGTGATTGCAGCTTCAATCTTTGTTTCATCAATAGTCAAATATTCAGGGTGAATATCCACAAAAACAGGAGTACAGTTTTCCCAAACTATTGCTGAAGTTGTCGCTACATAACTAAATGGGGTTGTAATAACTTCTCCATTCTTTGCCAATACTTTTAAAGCTATCTGAATTGGTAGGGTACCATTGGTGGTTAAGGTAATATTAGATATTTGCAGATGATCTATTAATTTACTTTCAAGTTCCTTCACCAATTCCCCCCTATTGGTCAGCCATTCATTCTTCCAAATACGTTGTGTTTGCTGATGGTAATCTTCTATTGGGGGAAAAAAAGTCTTTGTTACTGGAATCATCTTCTTAAAATAAGCTTTTTAAAATGATTAAATATATCGAACTGAAAAAAATAAGCGAACAGCAAATATACAAGAGATCCTAAAATACTACTTCCCAATATTCTTATAATATCCATAAAATTTGCTAAAAACATCCTGTCAAAGAAATAAATGCCTGCACCACAAATAAAAGCATAAAAAAGAACAGGAGAAATATCTTTGGATTGTTCAATGGTATTATAGTTTATAAATTTACCTGTGTAATGGGTGTTTATAATAAAAGCAATAATAGAAGTTAAAACCTGACCGTAAAGCAAAGCAAAAATCCCAAACTGTAGAGCTATGATCACAGTTATTGTTATAACAATTTTCTTTATCACTTCAAGTTTCAAAAATAAATCACTGCGACCTTTAACTTTAAGAACATTGAGATTATACATGTGTATTGGATATAAAATACCCGTGGCACATAATATTTGAAAGTATGGTACTGCCGGAACCCACTTCTCAGTAAACAAAAAGCGGAACAATGGTTCAGCTAAAACCGCCATAAAAACTAATACAGGAGTAATAACAAACACCACCATCTGCATAAGTTGCTTATAAACACGCTTTAACCGCACATCATCATTTTGTATCTTTGAAAACAGCGGATAAGTAACTTTATTAAGTGCATTGGAAAGGTTGGTGACCGGGAGCTGTTTCATAGTTTGGGCGCGGGTATAAAGTCCTACCTGGCTTGCAGAGAAAAACCTTCCAATTACGATAATATATATATTGTCATAGATTGTATTAAGCAGTCCTGATAAGGTCAATTTATAACCAAAATTAAAATGATCCTTAAACTTTGCCTTACTGAACATAAAGCTTGGGCTCCACTTAGAATATATCCACAGCTGAATTGTCCTTCCCAACGTAGTACACATATAGCTCCAAACCAGGCTCCATACCCCATATCCCATATAAGCCATAGTCACACCAACTATTCCACCTAAAATATTAGAAGGAATACCTATAATAGCCAATGTCTTAAAATCCATGCTTTTGGTCAACCGGGCCATTTGAACAGCAGAAAATGCCGAGGTAATAAAAGTAAGACAGTAGACCCTCACTATATTAATGAGGATAGGACGATCATAAAAGTCAGCTATAATTGGTGCTAAAAAGTAAAGAAGGACATACAGCAGGATACTGGCAGCGACATTGAAATAAAATACAGTAGAAAAATCTTCCTGATCCAGATCTTCACCTCGAATCAAAGATTGTGTAAGTCCGGAATTGAGCAATGAATTTCCTATAGCTATAAAGATCGCAATCATTCCAATCAACCCGAATTCTTCCGGTAATAACAGCCTTGCTAAAATAAGAGAAACTACAAACCCGATAAGTTGATTGCCAAACTGCTGCGCGAATGTCCATACCATTCCCGAGGTTGCCTGTTTTCGTAAAGACATTTAAAGAAATTTAGCTAATTCGGTGAGATAAGCTCCATACTTGGATTTACCATACCTTTCCGATAGTTCTTGAAGTTGTGATTTATCTATAAATCCTCTTTGGTAAGCCACTTCCTCGATACAACCTATCATTGTACTTTGCCTGTTTTGCAATACTCTTATAAATTCAGTAGCATCATCTAATGACTCCACTGTACCTGTATCAAACCAGCTCATTCCTCGGGTCATCACTCCTACTTCTAAATTTCCCGCTTCCTGATACATTTGATTTATGGTGGAAATTTCTTTTTCGCCGCGAGCTGAAGGTTCTACTTGCTTAGCATATTCTATTACCTTATTGTCATAAAAATACAGACCTGGAATTGCGTATTTTGATTTAGGCTTTTCCGGTTTTTCTTCTATACTTACTACTTTCTTGTCTTCATTAAACTCAACAACACCATATCGTTCAGGATCCCTTACAGGATAGGCGAAAATTGATGCTCCATCCACGTCTACTTTACTTCTTAACAGGTTTCCAAAACCGTTCCCATAAAAGATGTTATCACCTAGAATTAGAGCTACCTTTTCTTTTCCAATGAATTCCTCTCCAATAATAAAGGCTTCTGCAAGTCCATTAGGTTCTTCCTGAACAGCATATTCGAAATTACAACCAAGGTCAGTTCCATCTCCCAATAATTTTTTGAAAGCCTCCTGATCGTGAGGAGTTGTTATTAAAAGTACATCTTTTATCCCTGCCAACATTAGGACAGACAAAGGATAGTAGATCATAGGTTTATCATATACCGGTAGTAGTTGTTTACTGACAGAAATGGTTATTGGATGTAATCTGGATCCCGACCCACCTGCTAAAATAATTCCTTTCATATTTTATATATTAAATTGTTTTAACTTGGATTTTACTAATTCTCAGAGAAATATTCAAATTTAAATTGATATTCTATAAACAAAAATTTCCCAAACAGATTCAGAGCTACAATATTTTTTCACTAAATGCAGGTTCTTATTTTCTACTCTCTGAGAAGATAGAAAATATTTCACTCCATTCTCGCTGATCCTATCCCAATTTACATTTAAAGAAATGTCTTTATTAGAAATTGACGAACGTTATGGAGTGATTGAGGATAGTTGTCCTAAAACAGATATAGTCTACTACCCCACTCTTTCATATATCTGTAATAACTTGGATTGTTTTGAGAATAATTCACACCCAACATTTCTAAGAAATTCTTCTTTGTTTCTAAAGGATAGTTGGCTGAATAACCTCCTATAGTTACCATACCATTATATTGTGGTACTGCTCGATGCATCCCAAAAGAAATAATGACATCATCTTGTAAGGCAAGATCGTTTTTTAATTTTTGGAAAATATCTTCAGAATAGAATTCTTTAAACGTGGGATCCGGCACATCTTTTCCCGATATAATCTTGGCAATGTTTCTGTAGTTCATGTCTAACCGAACAACATCAAGAATAGCTAAGATAAAAATAAAAAGAGAGATCCCCACTCCCATTTTACTTTTAAAAAAAAACCTGGTAATAATTAAAAAAACAGAAACAAAAATTAAAACGGGAATTAATGTAAAAACCCTGGATAGCTGAAAAGTTTTGAGGACTTCTAATTTACCATGCAAAAACTCTATGCCCACCCAGTTTAGTATTGAAGCAGCAAAAATTACGCAATAAGTAGAAATAACCAAAAGCTTAAGGAGTAATTGATTTTTTTCAAAAAATATAAAAGGAGTTGTAAATAAAATTAAAAATCCAAAAATAAAGGGAAGTTTGGCTGCATGATAATGCCCACCAAAAAAGAAATTACTAAAAGTTTCCAACAAATCACCATGAAAAACTGGTTCCATTTCTAAACGATGACTTTCAAACCCATGCAATTCTGGAAATACTACAGAACGAAATAATCTATAACTGGCAAAAACATGCCCCAGAACAAAAAGTAAGAAGCCTGATAAAAAATTTTTATTGGTCTCCTTATTTCTAAAAGCGTCTATTAAGAACCACATGAACAAAGTAAAACCTACAAATAAACCAGATTGAACCAAGCTACTATAAAAAGGGATTAGGAATAGAATAAAAAAGGGCCACACCTTTTTATATCCCGCAGAAATCATTAGGAACAAATATATAATTAAAGGCTGAACCGCCACTGAAACTCCTGCAGATGGCCAAAATGGTAAAAGAGCGAACAGCAAAGAAAAAGAAGTTATTGCCAAAATTTCTAGTCTCTTTCTTTTTTTGGTTATTTTTAGAAGCAATAAAAACATAGAAGTAACAGCCACCACGGGAATTAGCACCAAATTAACGAGATACGCCGTCCATGGAGGTAGAAAATAATAAAACCATGTTAGTAAATCTGTTTCTGAAGGATAAGACAACCTAGATAATTCTCCCACTATACCTTCTATTAGATCCAGATTTGGCGAAAATAGCTTTCCGCTTTCTGCAATTATCTTGAACCAAACAACGTTGGAATCTAAATTATCATGTACAGGGACATAACTACCTTCCCCCATAATGATATAGAGTAACAAAAACGTTAAAACGAGTATTAAGCCAACACAGAAGAATTTTTTAACCATGTAACACAGTACCTATTTTTTCTATATCAGATTTTTCTAACTCATAAAACAAAGGGAGTCTCAATAAACAATCCGAGTAGTTGTCAGCTTTTGCTAAAACCCTCTTCCCGTGCTTATTCTTATAAAACTGACTCTTGTGCAAACTTAAATAATGGAATACCGCGTGAATATTTTTTTCTTTTAGTTGCTTAATGATCATGTCCCTTTGTTTATCTGATTCACATAACAAATAGAACATATTCGCATTATTAGTTGCAAAAGAAGGGATGTGTGGCAACCTGATCCCATTTTCAATTGCCAAATTTTTTAAGTGAAATCTATACTGATCCCAAAGCTGCAATCTTCTTTTTTGAATATCTTCTAAATTTTCTAATTGCGCCCACAAAAATGCTGCTATAATTTCTGAAGGCAAAAAAGAGCTTCCTACATCCACCCAACCATATTTGTCTACTTCACCTCGAAAAAAAGCAGAGCGGTTAGTGCCTTTTTCCCAAAGGATTTCAGCTCTTTCCATAAATTGCGGATCATTTATGGCCAGCATCCCTCCTTCCCCTGAAATTATATTCTTTGTTTCATGAAAAGAAAATGCAGCCAGGTGCCCGATAGATCCCAATGCTCTTTTCACACCATCTTGCCCAGTGTAAAAACTCTCTATGGCCTGTGCAGCATCTTCTACCACATACAGGTGGTATTTGTTAGCCAGCGACATTATTTTGTCCATGTCACACGCTACACCGGCATAATGGACAGGAACAATTGCTTTGGTTTTCGCTGTTATAAGGTCTTCTATTTTATCTTCATCCATTCCTGGATGGTCTTCCCTACTATCAACAAACACCAAATGGGCACCCCTCAAAACAAAAGCATTTGCTGTGCTCACAAATGTGTAAGAAGGCATGATTACCTCATCCCCCTCCCTTATATTCAGCAACAGGGCAGCCATTTCAAGTGCATCTGTACAGGAGGTTGTTAAAAGGCATTTTCCAAAACCGTATTTCTTTTTAAAGAAATCATGGCATAATCCAGTATATTTTCCGTTTCCCGATAACTTTCCGGTATAAACAGCATCATACATGTAATGAGCTTCCTTTCCTGTAAGGTATGGTTTATTAAAGGGTATCATTTGTTCCATAAGTGATAGATAAATTGGACACTTTTGATTTTAAAATTATTCTTTTCATAAACACCACATGCAGCTTTATTGTCACCTTGTGTAGCTACTTCAATAAATGAATAACCTTTGTCCCTGCTTATATTTTCACATTTTGAAATCAACTTAGAACCAATATTCCTTCCCTGATAGTCTGCATTTACTGCAATCAACCCTATTTTTGAACAGTGAGAACCGTTGTTGCCCAAGGTAACAAAACCCGAAACATCTCCTCTAGTTGAACTTACCAAAGTCTCAAAAGCGATTTCTTTGTTTATGCTGTTGTCCAACCATAATTTGTACATGCCCCTAAATTTTGAAATCGGAATATTCCTATCTAGCTTAAACCTTGAATAGGTCCCGCTTAAAAAAGCCAGCTCCAGTAATTTGTTGTAGGAGTGGATTTTTGGGTCAAAGAAAGCAATAGTGTCTTTTTCATCTTCCAATAAATTGTTTTGATCAGTAGTCAATATTTTTTCATAAATCACCTTTTTATCAACAAGCTCAAGTCCCGGAACTTTAAAATCTGTATCAGAAAAAACATATACCAATCTATATTTTTCGGAAGCTGAAATTACCTCTTCAAAATTATCTTTAGGATTTTCAAAGGATATTTTACCCACAGGAAAATCGAAAAATATGGAATCCCATTCAGCTTTTTGAATCATTAATTAACCTTTTTCTTAACAATGTAAATGGGCCGTTGCTTTACCCCTTCAAAAGTCTTTCCTATATACAACCCTATTATACCCAGTGTCGAAATAATAACACCCGAAAGCAACCAAATAGAAATTATAAGGCTTGTGTACCCCAAAATCACCACATCACCACTTAACCATTTTAATAGATATATGAGAGCTACAAGCACCGATAAAATGGAAATAACTAAACCAAATTTGGCCAATAGTCGGATAGGTTTGTCAGAAAATGCTAAAATAATATCCATAGCCAAATTTATTAGCCTCTTGAAATTATAACTGGATTCGCCTTCCAACCTATTATTATGATCCACGATTACTTTAGTGGTCCTAAACCCAACCCATTTCACCATGGTTGGAAAATATCGGATAGATTCACGCATTGAACAAACAGCATCCACGACTTTTCTATGGTAAATCCCAAAATTGGCAACACTTTCATCCTGTTCAGAACCTGTGAGGTATCCTAATGACCTATAGAATGCTTTCGAGAAAAACCGTTTAAAAAAATGGTCTTTCCTTTCAAACCTTCTCGCCAAAACCACATCAAAACCTTCTTGTGCTTTGTTGTACAACTTTAAAATTTCTTCTGGTTGATCTTGTAGATCACAGTCCATTACCACTACCCATTCCCCCCTGGCGTAATCTAAACCAGCGGTAATGGCATAATGTTGCCCAAAATTCCGGCTTAATTCTATACCAATAATTTTATCGTTCTTTGCAGCAAAAGATTCTATAACTTCCCAACTATTATCGGGACCACAATCTTCCACTAGAATAATCTCATAATCAAGGGTAATTTTTTGAATACTTTTTTCTATTCGTTCTATGAGCACAGGTATGGTTTTCTCGGCTCTGTATACGGGGCTAACGACTGAAATATGGGGCATAGCTAAAATTTCACTGTTACAACAGTTCCTATTACAATCAACATCAAACCAAGTACTTTTCCCCAGGTAAACGTTTCCCAAGGAAGAACTCTCCCACCAAAAATACCAATGCAGGTGACAAACTCATAAATAGATAAGCGACAGTAATTTTAAATTTTGTCATTGCTGCCATCCAGAAAATAGAAGCTACAAAAGCGCTAACAAATCCAGAAATAATATATATATCCAACAAACCAGAGCCTAGGAAAGATATTCTACCAAATAAAGTCTCTGGCAGGCTCCCCAATTGATTCAATCTCCATTTTAAGATAATTTGCCCGTAATTGGTAAAAAATATGGCAGCAAAAATATATAGATAGTTCATTTTGAAATGGTTTCTCAAATACTATATCTTTTAAGGATCTTTTTCAGGATATGCAAGAAAGGAAGCCTCGTTAACATCAATTTCACTCCTCCATAGGCTTTCAAAACTATTTCGGCAAAAGGATTGTTACCTAAAAACAAAAGCAACTTTATCGCCCCCAATTATTAAATAGTTCTGGCAAATCAAGAGTATATGCAAAACTTCTAAACTACTTGAGATCCATCACCCAACTTTTTAGAAAGGTTTTTTGATCTGAGGAGTGGTTAAAAATAAAATTTACTTTATCCCTGCCAGCATTAGAACCGACAATGGATAATGGAACATTGGTTTATCATACACCGGTAAGAGCTGCATCCTTACAGCTATCGAAATTTGGAAAAACCTCGACCCTATACCTCCTGCTAAAATTATTCCTTTCATATGTGTTTTATTTTAAATTTCTTCAATTAGGGCCAA
>JACLAD010009274.1_pt1 | contig 40928 bp, 39 predicted proteins | sample 8027901 | NCBI WGS metagenome assembly JACLAD01 (sample SAMN15725071, study PRJNA655200) | protist metagenome | isolation source: fluorescence activated cell sorting (FACS) single amplified genomes of... | place: Spain: Blaines Bay Microbial Observatory, Mediterranean Sea | collected 2016-07-05 | reverse complement strand
GACGATGCTCATTACCAGTTGCCTTGCGCTTCGCAGATATCCTGGACGGCGCGGGCGATCTGGTTCTGTTCGTTGCGGAGGGCCAATTGGGCTTGAGTGTGCTCCGCTTGGGTGTCGCTCGCGAACTGTTCCTCGTACTCGGTCGAAGCGGCATCCCAAGACGGGAAGCGCACATCACAGCCGCAATCGCCACTTTCGTTGATCGTCTCCCATGACCGCAACTCGTAGAGACGCATCAACGTCAGCGCCTTGTAGGCTTCCCGCGGATTGATTTCGTCCATCCAGGTCGGGCGCGCCGGACGATCGTTGCAGATCCGGTATTGTTGAGGCGACATATCGACCGTGAGATCGTTTGAGATCGGAGGCGAAGTCTGCGCCACAAGTGGGCCCGCAAGGGCGGCAAGCATGACTGCGAGGATTGGTTTTCGCATCTGGGGGGTTCCTTTTTTACTCAGCGGCAACGGAGGGGCTCTTGTTGCCTCTGCCGTCGACCGTGTCGAGGTTCAAATCTGTGGTTTGGCCCGGGAGAAAGAACTCGGTGATTCCGCGCGTGCCTTCATGGCGGCCTGCCTGAATGATCACGTCGATCGAGCCCTCAATATAATCGATCATGTCGGCATAGGTCATCGGCACATCGGTTTTCAGGGCGGCGATGGCGAGGCGGCGAACAGCAAGTTGTGGGGTCTCGGCATGGAGCGTAGTCAGCGATCCACCGTGGCCGGTATTGATTGCCTCGAGAAACGTCATCGCCTCGCGCCCGCGGACTTCGCCCAGGACGATCCGGTCGGGTCGCATGCGAAGCGTTGAGGCCAAGAGCACATCGGCACTGCGGGCATCCGTGTCCCGGTCCGCGATCAACGTCACGACATTGGGCTGCTCGGGGCGCAGCTCGGCCGCCTCCTCGATGGTGATGATCCGCTCTTCGGGCGGGATCAGCGAAAGGATCTTGCGCGCCGCGACCGTCTTGCCGGTCGATGTACCGCCCGAGACGATCATGTTGAGCTTGTTCTCGACGCAAAACCGCAGCGCGGCGTCGATGTCGCCGGACCTCACCACATTGCGCAGCGCGGCGTTCCGTTCCCGGCGCAGACCCTCAAGGCTGCGTTCCTTGCCGAAAAGGAATCCGAGTTTGATCTTCTCAAGCGGCAGGGAGGAGAAGAACCTAAGAGAAATCGAGAAACCGCCCTCGACTGCCGGCGGCTGGATCACCTGCGCGCGGATTGGCCGGTCGCGATACAGGATCGAGACAGAGACGATGGGCTTCTTGGTGCTGAGCGTGGTCGAGGCTGCTGAGGCGATCTGATTGCCGAGGTCCTTGATCTCGGTCTGGCTCAGCGGGCCGCCCAGACCTCGCATGAAGTGATCGCCCTGGAATTCGCCCCAGACTTGTCCGTCGGGATTGATGCAGATCTCGATCGTGTCGTCGCGCAGGACCTCGGGGCCAAAACGGTCGAGCGACGCTTCCAGATAACTTGCAGCCATGTCAGAAAATCTCGAGGTCACGATCAACCATGACCGTGATCCGTGTACCCTGATCGACATGTATCACTGGCCGGATCGCCAGATAGTCCTGCATCACGCTTTGCGTGCTATCGCGCAGGTCGGTGCCGACATCACTCGCAACATCGGCCGCCGCCTCGCTGTCGATTTGACCCGCTGCAGCCGCAGGCAGGGCGCCGATCAAGGAGATCAGCGCGGCGGAGCCGAAGCGTTGCGCGAAACGGGTGTCGACAAACCCGGTGGTGCCAGTACGGCCGAGTTCGTCTCCACCGAAGGCGCTGATCTGCACGGTCTGATTATCGGGCAAGATGATCCGGTCCCATGCCACCATGACGCGCGATTGGGCGAGTGCGACATCGGAGCGGTAGCGCCCGATCAGCCGCGCGCCGCGCGGGATCAGGATACGCGTTCCATCGAAAGAATGGACGTCTTCCGAGACGATGGCGCGGATCGCGCCGGGCAGTGTGCTGTCGAGGGCCGTCTCTGTCACAGCCTGAATCATGGTGCCCTGAACAACCGTGTTCGATGGGTTCGCGATCACTTCGGCACGTGTCACCTGCGCAGGTTGTGCGCCCGAACGAACAAAGGCTTCATCTGCATTCAGGCGTGCGGCTTCCAGCGTGTTCTCCCTATCCGCACCCGCGCCCATCCCGGAGAAGGCGATCATAGGAGACGCGATACGCTCTGCGCGGGCCTCAGCTTCAGCAGCGCGCCGCCTTTCGAGTTCGGCCAGCCGCAATTCTTCTTCACTTGGTCCCAATGAGGTCGGCTCTGGTGGTGCAAGCCGTGCAAGTTCCAAGTCCATGCGGAGCTGATCCAATTCGCGATCCCGCTCGGTCAGTTGCCGCTCGAGGGCCCGCTGCGCCTCGGCAGATGCCTCCTGTAAGGTGGCAATTTGCGCCGTCAGGTCCGCAATAGCCTGCTCCGCCCCGCTATCCGCGGCCTCGGCCGGTCTTGCGCGCAGGTCCTCGAGTTCCGCTCTCAATGTCGCAAGACTTTCCATCAGCGCGAGTTCCGACTCGCTCGGACCTGTGTCCGCAGGCGGGGCTTGGCTGGGCTCTGGAGCAGAAATCGGCGCCAGATCTCCGAATCCGGGGCCGCTGCTCTGGAACTCTTCCGGCGCGGCGGTCGCCATTGGTGCTTCTGCCGACGGCTGCAGGGCAGCCCACGCCAGACCACCTGCTGCGGCGATGCCGACGACTCCAAGGATCGCGGCAAGCGGTGCAGGCCGCTTGTTTGCCTTCGCTTTGCCTGTCGATCCTTCGAGAGCCGCGAGGCGCGCGGCGAGGTCTTCCGTACCTTCGGTCATGATGTGGCCTGCCCTGCGTCCTGGACGCAAACCACATCTTCGCCAAGGCGAAGGACCCATTGTCGGTTGACGCCAGACACGCGGATGACGCCGTCACTTGAGGTGTGGCTGTTCACCGCGCGTTCTCTCCCGTTCGAATATCGGAAGATGGCGGGCACCGGCGCATTCCGTGCGAACCGGAAATACGTGAAGGTACCATCATCCCAGATGGCCGTCGGCGTGAACTCTTCTCGGGCACTGACCGCATAGTTCGCGTTCAGCGCATCGGCCGCAACCGCCCTGGTGGGTTGCACGCGGTTTTCAGGATAGCGAAACTGCACGACATAATGCGGCGTCTCCCGGGCTTCGACGACATGGAAGTAGTAGGAGCGGCGGTTGGTGTAGACGGTGATGTTGGTGGCGACGCCAGATGCTGTCGGCTTGATGGCGAAGGCACGGCCACCCGGGACACCGTCGAATTGAAACCCGACCGTATCGCCGGCGATGATCGAGCGGATGGTTTCACCCTCACCGAATTCGACTGTGGTGACGCGGGTCAGAGTCGTGACGACACGGTAAACCTGGCCTTCAGTCCAGGTCGCGACGCGCACGCGATTGTCATGAGAACCTGGGCGGGGCGTAGTTTCGGCCAAAGCAGTCGTTCCCGCGAACGCGAGAATACTGGCGGCCAGCAGCGCAGAGATTGGAGTGCGAGTCATTCGGAACGGTCCGATCGGATGGCATATTGGGTAACGGTGAAGCCGAAAGGGTTTTGCCAAACATCGTCGATCGCGCGGGTCCGCTCGGGCCGGAATTCGAACATCAACGTGGCAGTGAACGATCCATCCTGTACCCCTTGCGGGCTTGTCAGGCGCTTTCTGAGCCGCACCTGGGCGCGGTTATCGCCAATAAGGGTGATCGATGCGATCTCAACGGTCATCTCGGCCGCAGCCCCGTAACGCGTCGGCGGATAGCTGTCCTGCCCCGATGTCCACATCGCGCGCATGTTGGCCTCGGCCGACCCGGAAGACTGTGCCAGGACACGGCGGACACGAAGATCGTTGTCGAGCTGGTTGTAGGTCTCGCGGTCGAGAATGTAGCGGTAGATTTGCGCTTCGATCACGGCAGGCCGTTCGGCGAGCGACACGGTTTCAACCGTGGCATTGGGGAGCGCCATCCCGGTCGCGGGATCGTAGGGCACAACCACGGGAGGCGGCGTCTCGACCATCAGCGCGACAGCCGCAGCCGTCAAACAGCCGAATACGCCAAAGCCTCCCCCGGAAATGCCGATCATCCGCCAAAGCTGTTCCCGGCGCAGAGCACCGTAGACAAGTTCCTCTTCCACGAGCTCGCGCGCAGTCATCACTCCTACCCCACTCACGGCTCAAGATCCGGCAAGGTGAAGTCCATGTAGCGGCGTTCTTCAGCAACGGTGGCGGCGTCAACCACGCCTGCATTGCCAGCGCCTAGGGTTTGGATCGCTTCCAGCTCCCACATCCGGGTCATGGCGATGGCGAGTTCCGCCGTGACGCGTGTGTTATGATCCATTGAGGCTTTGAGATCTTCCATGTCCGGGATCATCTCGACCAGACGCTCCACCCGTTCGAGAGACTGTTCCGCCTCTGCGTGGCTGTTCTGCGCCGCTGCCGACATCACAGCACCTGTGGTTGCCCGCGTGGCCACGCCTTCGGCGCCCGGATTGCCGCTGGTGGCGATCTCGCGGAGTGAATCCTCGTCGAACCCGGCGCTTGCCAGCGCCTGTTCCATCTGCGTGCGCATGGGCCCGGCATTGGGCCCGATGAGAGCGCTCCAATCGCCCGCCTGGATGCCTCGGATCAGGCCGGGGATGTCTTCGAAGTTGGCCTCAAGCAAGGTGTCGAGGTCCCCGCCCATGGCAAGTCCGAGGATGCTGCGCGGCCCGGTGAGCGAGGCATACATCTCGTTCAGCTGATCGAGTTGGCTTTGCAGCATGTCCAGTTGCTCCAACGCATTGTCCAGAAGATCCGTCTGGATCCCGAAATCCTGCAGCATCTGCTGAAGCTGACGGATTTCCTGGGCAATGTTCTGAGTGTCCACCGTGGGCACACCCTGTGCCGCGGCAGGTCCGGTGACATTGAGGGCAAGCGCGAGAGCGATGCTACCGGCGAAAAGGGAACGGGGCAGGCGCAGGTTCAACGCAAATCCTCCTGACTGAAATCCATGTATTGCCGCTCGGCAGCCTGGGCCGCCGCCAAGGCGATCTGCTCGGCGCTGAGTGGCTCGGTTCGGGCGGCCTTGATCCGGGTCCGGATTGCGACCAGCCGGGCCAGTTCGGCCCGGGCATAGGTGTTGAGCGCGATGGCCTCGTGGAGATCCTCGGTCTCGCCGATGCGGGTGATGATGTCCTGCACGCGCAGGGCGGCGGCACGGACTGAGACCAGCGAGTAGTCGCCATAGACCCCTGCGCCGTGGGCCGAGAGGCTGAAACTCGCGTTGGCGAGGAGCACAGGGTCGATGGTGCCGAGCGCATCGATGCCGCCTACGGCCGCGAGGTAGCTGTTGTACTGCTGCGGGATCACCACGACATAAGCTTGCGTTTCCGCGAAGGGTGGCACACCGCCATAATCCTGCACATTGCCCGGACCGGCGTTATAGGCGGCGAGCGCATGGATAATGTTGCCATCGAACATGTTCAGCATCTGGGCGAGGTATCGCGCACCGCCGGTGACCTGCAGATAGGGATCGTCGTAATAGGCCGGGTAGATCCCGAGATCGCCCGCGGTACCGGGCATGATCTGGGTAAGTCCGAAGGCCCCCACGGGTGAGCGTGCCCCAATCTGGAACCGACTTTCCTGCCAGATCAGCGCCTGCAAAAGGCAGCGCCATTGCACGAGCGAAAGGCCCGCGCGGCCGACCCCGGACAGACTATGGGTGTCGCGTGCTGCGCGGATGATCAGCTCCTCGATCCCCTCCCGGGCATCGCCGAACATCCGCGCTGCCGATGGATTGGTGTCCTCGGGCGCATAAAGACTGGCGGCCGCGCTTTCGACGTCCTCAACCGCCCCCTGCCCCGCCTCGAGCCCGGCCACGGTGCCAGCCACATCTCCCGAGCCGAGGGACATGGCATCCATGAGACCTTCGAGCGAGGCGAGTTGCTGGCGCTCGATCTCGGCCAATTCCTCCTCGCGGCTTAGCCTGTCCTGTTGCAGTGCCAGGTCCCGATCGGTCTGCTCAAGGATGGCCTGTCGCTCTGCGAAGAGGCGCAGATCGAAGGTCGGCACGCCCTGGGCGGCCGCTGGCCCCGCCGTGGGACCTGCCAGCGCAAAGCCGAGCATCGAGAGAGGAAGCCAGGTCCGCATTGGCTCAGCCACCCGCCCCCAAGAGGACAAAATCGCAGGCCGTGTCGCGGCGCGTGACCTCCGCCCCCATGGTCGAGATCGTGGCGGTGGCGGTTCCTGCCTGCGCAGGAGCCTCGCGAAAATTGAAGCAGTTGGCTTGCGGGGGGTTATGCTGTGCACAGGCTGTTAGGGTCAGGCCGAGCCCGAGCAGCACGGCGCTGCGGATGATGGTACGGGTCATGTCACTCTCCAGAAATCAGGGCGGTCGCGATAATCGGCGCCGGCAAGCGCTTCGCCCTTCTCCATTCCGCCAAGGATGGTCACGAGCGGGCCGAGGGCGCTGAGATCGGCATCGATCACGACGGACCCACGGTCGTCGCGTACAAGTGCGAGCCGCGAGGCGGACCCGACGCCCAGAAGCACGTCGAGCTCTTTCTCGGTCAGGCCGAGCATCGCGTAGTCAGCGGCGGAAGCACGAATGTTGGGCAAGAGCACCTGCGTCGGCACCGCTTCCACGATGGTCTTGCCGGTCCGGGTACGTTCGAGCTGGCTGGCGTACTGGGTCATCATCACGACGACCGCGTTCTGCTTGCGGGCGGTCACCAGCCAGTTCGAGAGCCGCTCCGCGAAATAGGCGTTGTCGAGCGCCTTCCATGCTTCGTCGATGACGATGATGGTGGGCTTGCGATCCTCGATCACCCGCTCGACCCGGCGGAAGAGGTATGACAGGACCGCCATGCGTTCCCGCTCGCTCTCGGAATCGAGGATGCCGGTGAGGTCAAAGCCCGCGACATCCCCGTCGATGCTGAAACTGTCCTCGGCATTGGCCCCGAAGATCCAGCCGTAGCGGCCCTCGGCCGTCCATTCCTGCATACGCTCGAAGAGATCGCCTTCGTCGTCGGTCGAGACCAGCAGCGAGGCGAAATCCGACCAGTTCCGCAGGCCCGCATGTCCTGCGCTCGCGTTCTGGCGCACGACCTCCTGCAGTCGGTTGGTCTGAACCGGGGTCAGGGGCCGATCGCGGCGCTCGAGGAGGCTTGCGAGCCAATCGGCCAACCACGCCTGTCCGCGGGCATCAATTTCGGTCTGCAGGGGATTGAGACCTGTGGGTCGCCCGGCCCGCACGGTCGAATAGCTGCCGCCGAGCGCGCGAACGGCCATTTCCATGCCGGCGCGATAGTCGAAGACGAAGACCCGCGCACCGGCGCGGCGGGCCATCGTCATCAGGAAAGCCGCCAGTACGGATTTACCGGAGCCGGGACGTCCCAAGATCAGGGTATGGCCTCCCGTGGGCTCGCGATCCGGCGCGCCCTGTTCGTGGAAGTTGAAGCGAAAACCGCTGCGCTCGGGCGTCGGGAAGAGTGTGATCGGCACGCCCCATGGCACTTCCCTACCAGTCTTGCCAAGCGGTGTGCGGTGAAAGGTGGCGAGATCGGCGAAGTTATGGTTCGTGATCGCGGCCTTGCGGCTTCGCGCCCCGGTATTGCCGGGATGCTGTGCCATGAAATGCGCGCGCGCCCCGAAGGCTTCCGAGATCAGGTTGATCCCGGAAGTGGCGGAGATGTTGCGGATTTCGGCCGCGATATCGTTAAGCGCGGCTTGGGATCGCGCATAGACCGCCACAGTCATGTGGTGCTCGCCGAAGATCAGGCGTTTGGATTCCAGATCGTCCTGCGCGAGTTCCAGTTCCTGGGCGAGACTGACGGCTCCGTCATTGGCGGCCTGCATTAGCCGCAGCTGCCGCTTGATCCGGCCCGCCATGATGTTGGCGTTGATCGGCACAAAAGAGTGCGTGACCACCATGTCGACGGGCAGATTCAACTCGTCGAGCATCAGGCTATCGGTCTTGGCGGGGTAGTTCTTCACCGCAAAGATCGCCCCGAGCTTGTCGCCGACGGCACCGTCCGAGAGTGCGATGGTCGTGCCGCGGAAGGTAACGCGGGTATTTGCTACGTCCTCGGCGATCACACCGAGGCGCGACCGGGGGAAGAGCGGGTGCTCCTCGCCTGTGTTGAGTGAACCGAGGAAGCCCAGAAGCTCGCCGGTGCTTGCGGCCAGCAGGCGGGGCTTCAGCTCATCGAAGGACGACAGCAGAAACCCCACAACCTCGTCGAGCTTGCGCAAGCGGCGGGTCGTGTCCGCCACATGTCGCGCGCGAGACGCCCCCAGACCGAAGGGCAGACGGCTGCTCGCCTCGGGGCGCTTCAGCACGGTCAGGGTCAGCGTCTTGTCGCGCAAGCCAGATTGACCCAGATGCGCGCGCCAGCGTTGATCGACGGCAGCCGCAAACCCTTCGCCCGGAACGGGCGGCAGGGTCACATCGACAGCTTTCGAGACCTTGTGCAGGTAGAAAGAGAACTCCGTCCCGACCTGCGCCACGATGCCAGCCAGCAACCCTCCGATCCGGTCGAGATGCCCGTCCTCGCTCGTGGTGCTGTTCACCCCCTCGAGCCGGATGCATTGCATCAGCTCGTTGCCGCGCGTCCGGATCGTCCGGTCGGTCACGAGGCTCACGTAAGGCAGCATCATTGAGAGCCGCTTCTCGCCCTTGACCCATGAGGGTAGCGCAGTCAGCGGATCGAGCGCCTCCGCCACGTCATTGGCAAGTCCATCACGGGGCATAGCTGTCGCCTCCGTGCAGCTTGCGGTTCGTCGTGGGCGGGGTTTCCTGCAGGGTGATCACTAGGACATCGAGGAAGTTCGGATCCCAGTCTGCGGCTTTCCAAAGCGCCGGCCAGGCCAGCCCCGCGAAGACGGCCACCACCCAGCTCTGGACCCAGAGGAACAGGAGAGTAGAGCCGAAGAGCCAGACCATGGCGTACATGATCGGCAAGCCCATCAGCTTGGGCGGCCTGAGAAGGCCGATGAACACGCGAAACTGGTCGGACATCGGTCTTGCTCAGGTCGTCCAGATGGCGGCGACGATGGTGGGTGCTGCGGCGATGCCGGCGATTGCAACCACGACCCAGAGCGCCTGACGGAAGTCGAGGATGCCAAAGAGCCAGGAAAGGAACACCCCGATCAGCGCAAGCGTTCCGATCACGATGCCCAAGGGTCCGGTGATCGCATCGACAATGCCTTGAAGCAGGGTCTGTACCGGCGAGAGGTCGATGCTCTGCGCAAGCGCTGGACCCGCCAGCACGATAAGGGCCATCGCGCTGAGCGCGACGATCGAAGGTCTCGATGTCATGAAAGATCTCCTCTTAGCCGCTCAAACACGGCGGTCACACGGGCCACATGCCCTTGGGTTTCTCGAAAAGGGGGGATGCCGCCGTGGCGTGTGACCGCCTCAGGACCAGCGTTATAGGCCGCAAGGGCCAGAGAGCCTTCGCCGAACTGGTCGAGCATCATCAGCAGGTAGCGGGCTGATCCGTCGAGGTTCTGCGCAATGTCGTGTGGGTCCACGCCGAGGTCGCGGGCGGTATCCGGCATAAGCTGCCCAAGGCCTATGGCACCGACAGGGCTACGCGCTGCGGGATTGTATGCGCTCTCGACTTCGATGTTGGCCCGGTAAAGGAGCGCCCAATCAGTGACGGAAAGCCCCGCGCGACGCAGCGCACCATGCCCGGCATACCGTAGAGCCGTGGTCTCGATCGCATGGAGGATTTCTGGGGTGGCGCGGGCGGCGGATTGAGCCGGGATCGCTGTCTCGACAGTGGCGTCAGGAACGCGAGGTTCTGCGAAGAGAAAAAGGCGCCCGGTTGCCTCTTGAGAAGAGGAAATCAATTGGCCGTCTGGGCCAACCGAAAAGATGAAACCGTCGGCCAGGGCCGGGGGCGCGGAACAAACGCCTGTACCCAAAGCAACGACGAGGGCAGTCGCGCGGTCAGCGGCCTTTGACCGGCGGCGCGGCGTGGCGCTCGCGACCACCTTCTTCAAGTGGGATGCTCGCCGTCGTACAGCCCATGTCGGCCAGGAAACTGACAAGACCAACGATGGTTTTGAAGTCGCGGAGCTTGAGGACGCTTCGGCTGGTGACGAGCATCTTATCGTCACGCCCATCAGTGGCGACGGCGCGGATGACCCACGAGCCGTACCAGCTGTTATGGCGCTTCTCCGCTCTCTCCTTGCAGACCACCTCAATGAGGTAGCCCTCGGCGAGCAAGCCGCGCAGTCCGTCTTCTGTAACCACATTCGGGGCTTCTTCTATCATGGCCTTCCCTTGGGTCCTTGTTCTGCCTGGGTGCAGTATCAGGCCCACGGGGTCGCAACACCGTGAGCGATACAAAACAACATTAATGATAGCAAGACAATAATAACGTGTTGACGAAGTTCGCCTTGCTCCGATAACGGTGATAGCCGACAGAATGATAATCTTAAAGGCGGCAAAGGAGTTTTGCCCTGCGCTTGTTTATTGCGCGCAACGCACCGTTGCTGTTCGCGCTCCTGCTTGGAAGCATGCCGGTAGCCGCGGCAGCAGATTGCGTACCGCCCGAACGACCGTTCTTGCCTCAGTCGCAAGAAGACATGCGTGCCTACGCCGATCTGATCAGAAGCGATTTCGAGACCTACATTGCCGATGTGCAGGATTACTTCCGTTGTCTCGACACCGAGCGCGCGCGCGCCTTTGTTGAGGCGAGGGAGGTCAGTGATGACTACGCCAGGTTCCTGAATGCTCTCGAGTAAGCGACTACGGGTTTGTCCCGCCAGTAGAAATCAACCGTTAGACCAACGCTCCGTCAGTCTCCAACGCAATGATGTTTTTTAAGCGGGCGATCATGTCGTCACCAACTGCGACATCCACGCTCGCCGTCTCGATGATCGTCTCCTGACCTGATATCCGAAACTGGGCCTGAAGACCTTCCGATTCTGAAAGATCTTGGTGATGCGGATAGAGCAGCGTCAGTCGCGGGGCTTTGTACAGGTGCGCATAGGCCATCATCTGATAGACGTCGCCTTGGGACACTCCTTGTTTTCGATCATCAATACGGGAGGAAATCCGCTTCCACTTCGTGTCGATCACATGGACAACCTGCCCCGCACGCCAGATCAGGATATCGGGTTTCGTCTGGAACACAGCGCGTTCATCATCGAGCGATGTCAGGCAGAATAGCCTCCCGCCTTGTAGAGAGACCCGATACTCCGTGCGTGCCAAAGCGCGTGTGATTAGCCGGCCGACATATTCCTCAAAAAGTGCGTTCATCTCAAAGAGGAGTGCAGTCCCCCGTCCCGCCCCGGCACTCGTCGTTTGGTAACGATTACGCAGAAAAAGTTGCGCCATCCCGAACAATTCCTGCCACGCCCGGTTTGTCCGGTCGATTATGACCTCATTCCATTTCAGCGCAGGAACAGCGACTTCGGGTATATCGGCGTAGACGAAAGCCAGTTCGCGCAAACGCTGTTGATTGGCGGGACTGCGCGACATTCTGGAGAGATGTGCGACCGTTGCTTTCATGATGCGGTTCAGAGCGATGTCTTCTGACAGCTCATCAAATTTGCAGGCGAGCCGTGACGGGTTCGCTGCGTGGCGTGTAAATTGACGAGGCAGATTGAGCGTCCCGCGCAACGCCGCAAGGTCATCCTCTTGGACAATATATCGCCGCGGCATGCCGCGACGAACGGCATCGGTCAGCTTGCTGCAGAAAATGCGGATGAGAATTTCCAGAAGCGTTTCGCGCTGCCAGTCAAGCTCTGTGATCTGGCCTGTCTCGATTTTTAGGTCCAGTGCGACTGCGAGCATGTGAACAAGACGCTTGCGAATGGCAGCATTCTTTCTTGCTTCGCCTCCTTGCCCTTCGACATCGATCTTGGGAAGAATTTCAAGGCTGCACCCATCGGTTGCCAGGACCCCGACAACGCCACGCGCCCGCAGTTCATGGCGCCGATCCTCAAGCACTCCGCCTCCACCCCTTCCTGCAAAGGTCGATACTCTGGCGAGCGCCGCGAGACGTTCGGCAAAATGCTCGGGAATGCAGCCGTCCCCTTCGCCGTGGGGCAACGTTTCCCATTCGCGCAGGGTGAAGGCCGGCATCAGGCCGCAAACTCCGAGAAGTCGAATTTGTCTTTGACTGTCCACCGCAGTTTTTCGCTAGAAAAGTCGTCTTCAGTCATGCCTTCGGGTACCGCGATTTGTTTGGCATCGAGGAAGCGGGCAGGACCGTGAGTAGAGTCGCCAAGAACAGCTGCGACCTTGGACCAGTCCTCATAGAAATACTCAGCCAGAAGCGGGATCACCTTGTCTCGCATGACGCTCTCAATATCCGCCCGCGTCTGGCAGCCTGTGAAGTACGCGTGCCCGATTTGATGCTCCCGGTCGAACAGATACTCGATTCGCTCGTTGATCGTAGACAGCAGCTTTTGCAGATCGACCCCCTCGACGTTGTCCGACAAAACCGAAGGGTCGGGCATCAGTTCCTTGAAAGAAAACCGGCGGCGTAGTGCTGTGTCCAACAGCGCGATAGAGCGATCGGCCGTGTTCATTGTACCGATGACATGGAGGTTCTGAGGCACGCCAAAGGACTTCTTGGAATAGGGAAGCGTGAGGCGGATCTCGTTGTCCATCCCGAGCCGCTTGTCGGGCTCGAGAAGCGTGATCAGCTCGCCGAAGACCTTCGAGATGTTTGCCCGGTTGATCTCGTCGATTATGAGGACATGCGGTCTTGCCTCCCGATGGATCGGTTCGCCGCCGCTATTCATGTAGCTTTCGATGGCAACAGTATCGAGGCGGGCCCGATCGAGGGCATAGATCGACTTCATGGTGAAATTGCTATCGTAGATCTCGGAGGCAGGAACCCCATCTCTGTCGATCCAGAGCCATCGCACGGACCGCCTGTGGCAGTATTTCCGGTTGTCCCGCTGCCGGTATTGGTACTCCCCCGTGATTTCGCCGATGGCCCGGAACAGTCGGTTGCCCTTGGTGACAACGATGATGTCTCCCACGTCCAACTGATTGCGGAAAAGGTCCACTTGGCTCACTTGGCCCGACTGGAAAGTAACCTCGCCTTCGCGCTCGCCATGGGTACGACAAGCCTCCAGTATCTCCTCGACATCGGAAAACCTGTCGTCGGAGAAGTCGATGTCCTCCCAGCCGAGGAGCGTGTGCCCCTCGGAGATGGCTTCCTCGAACAGGTAGTCCTCCGCGGCCACGTTGGCGCGCGCGATCGACATCTTGAAGACCTGCCGCCCGTCGAGGGAAACGACGTTCTCTCGCGGTACTGTCGGCACGCCCTTCTCCGCACGCTCCGAGATGCGCCTGAATATGCCGGGTGCGGGCTCCAGCCGGAACCCGGTACCCGCCGAGCTGTCCTCGGACTGATCCGTAGTCGGTCGCAGTCCCTCGATGAACTCCTCGTAGGACATAGACTGGTGGAAAGTCACGAATTCGATGCGCCCCTCGCTCACGAGGCTGCGGTACGTGCTCATGAGCTCTGCTCGGCCATCTTGTCCATTTAGTGCGGCAGTAGCCTCGTCACCCAAGCACAGCCGGACGGCCTCCCATGCCGTCTGATACGTCTTGCCCGTGCCCGGCGGGCCATAGAGGATCAAGTTTACGGCGGATGGCGAGGGCGCTTTTTTTTTGTCGGTCACGGTGTCCGCCTCCGGTTGGGAATTGAGCGTATAGGTGAAAACGGTTGAACTGCTTGGATTTGGTTCGGTGCTCGTGGGCGGTGGTACTTGCGCAAGTTTCTGGAATTTTTCACCGCCAAGTGCCTGGCAGATGTTCGGGAACGCGTCTTTCAACCCGATTGCCGTAGCAAGGTCTCCTGCGCGGATGGAGACCTCCCTGGCCGCCTTTTCCCGGGCAGGTTCGATGAAATAGTTCAGGGCGCAGAGCCTGATCCGGTCGGCGCCTTCCATCAGGTGTTCGTACCGCTCAGGGCGCTCGGTGGGCTGATCGTTTTGGTCGACGATGATGTAACCGGCGTTGTGAAGACGCGCAGCAGCATCCGCCTTCTGTCCCCAGCCACCGTTTAGTTCTGTCTTGCCGAGAATGAAGCCAATTAGCGGTTTGGTCGGATATACACGGTTTTCGCGCTCACGCGATGACCGGACCCAATAGTCGCGTGGCTCACCGAAGGCACCAAAGATATCGCTATGAGCTCCGTTCGCACGGTAGCTGTCGTATGCGTCCATCGCGGCTTCAATCTGGGCTCGATCGAGTGCGTGGCTTTTTGCGCCTTCCTCCATCGCATAGTTATGGACGACCCAAAGCGCACTTTGAACATCGATCATATCTCGAGGTGCGAGGCCGCGCTCTTCGAATGCGTGACGTACTGCCTTCATAAAGCGCATCTCATCCGCGTAGGTCTCGGCAAGCGTTGAATGCTTCGGGAATGGTGTTCCTACTGCTTCGCGCCATAGATCCTGCCGAACCGTATGCCGGATGTAGACTGCCTGATCTGGCCATAGATGAAAGAAAATGAACTCGCCGATCTGCCTCGCCGCGTCTTCCGTGCCTTTCGGCACGGCCTCTTTCCAAATGCCTGCGAAGATGTCGAGCGCCGCCGCATGTTCTTCCGGTGATCTAAGTGCAGCATGTACAAGCGACGCAACGGCGGGATCAAGAAGCCCGTGGTCAGCGTTGCTCTTCGGGCTTAGAGGTTCGCTCGTGCGCCAATCCAAAAGGTTGTTAGAGTCGGTCGCGGCGGTGAAAACGGCTTCAGTAATCGAGCTGTCATCGCCTGCGCTTTCCAGGGCCGGGCGCAGCTTGTTGATCGTTGCCAGTTTGTAGTTTCGTTCTGCTTCATCAAAATCTGGATCCGGGCGATCGAAGCGATCAAGGCTTGGAAAGAAGTGTTGCAGACGATCTATCCAGCGCTTCACGGCAGTCGGGTCGAGTTGAAAGTCTCCCGCAAAGCCAAGAGCGGTCAGAGCTGCGCGGGCTCTGTCGGGATCGAGGTCACCAAGTTTCCAAGCATCGATATCTTGGAAACCTTTCGACTTGAGCCCGTGATGGCGACCCTCACTGTCGCTTCCGGATGGCGGCTTCCTGCTGGGTTCCAGGCCGGCATCGCGCAGAGCAGGCACATGGCTCTCGTGAAACCAGAGGTTTGGGCGATCGTTCGTATACTCGAGACAGAGCGGCAGACCCTGCGGATCGATCAGTGGGCCAAGATAGAGGCTTGCATCGTAATCCGGGTTTGGCCGCAGTTTCGAGTTCCGAATGACTTCAAACACTGCACGGCGATTAGCCGAGGGCTTGCGCTTTGTTTCAAGTTCGGAGATGCGGTTTGTGAAACTGCTCCAGTCCATTTTCCCTATCTCGTTGATTCTGGTTGATAGCTTTTCAGCGCGCATAGCGTGTTGACCAGCTGCATTTGTTCCACGATATCGCACTTGGCCTCGCGCAAGCGCGGTGAGCCGAAGACCAAGGCCAGGCCCTTGGCACGCGACACCGCCACATTGATACGGTTGAGCGAAAACAGAAACTCCATGCCTCGCGATGTCTCTTCGGCAGAAGATGCCGTCATTGAGACAAGGCATACAGGTGCTTCCTGCCCCTGAAACTTGTCGACTGTCCCGACCCGAATGCCATCGGGAAGTGCATCTTGGAGGGCATTCACCTGAGCGTTGTAGGGGGCCACAACGATGATGTCAGACCGGCGCATGGGTCGCTCAGTGCCGTCTTTTTCAGTCCAGGTGCCCGTCAGAAGGTCGTCAATCGTGTCCTGAATTGCGGCAACCTCTTCGGACGCGATCTGCGCATTGCCTGCATGGTTCACGGGAACCCAAAAGGCGCCCGCATTGGGGAAACTGGTTCCCGATACGTCTTGGCGAACCGTATCTGCGTGACTGGTCAAACGACCTTCGTAGACCTGATCGGAGATGAAACGGCAGACGTCGGGATGCATCCGGCGCGTGACGGGAAGGAAAATCCCCCTGTCAGGCGGTATCGTTGCGTGATCCCCCAGCATCCAGTCTATGCAGGAAAGGTTTGCGGGTTCAGGGTGTGCCCCTTGGATCACTTGCGGAAGCTGTCTCGGGTCGCCAACCAGCACGATGTTTTTTGCAGAGCGCCCCATGGCAGCCATGTTGGCCAAGCCAACCTGCCCCGCCTCATCAACGAACAGCCAGTCGTATGCCTGCACATTCTCATCCCGCGCAAAAAAGAAAGCAGTTCCGCCCACTACATGACCGCCACTTGCGGCTTCGGCGTTATCTGTAGTGCGTTGAATTGGACAATCGTCTGGGTAGCCATCGTCGGACCCGGAAACCTTGTGAACCAGATCCAGCGTGATCGGCAGATCTTCGTCTTCAAGCGCACCTAGGCACCCCATCAATACGTTGCGGATGGCCTCGTGGCTGTTCGATGTGACACCTACGCGCGCGCCTTTTCGGACAAGAGACAGGATCGCGCGGGCAGTGACGAACGTCTTGCCCGTGCCCGGGGGGCCCTGAATAGGCAAAACCGTTTGATCCATCGCGCCGACGGCATCAATCGTGCTTATGACTGGGTCCTCAACCGGTAACAGCGCACCAGTGGTCAGCCGCGGCGCCGCTCTGCATAGAAGATCATCTACGGCCCGGTAGGACTGAAACGCGCATTGATCGGCGATGACGTCCTGCAGAGCCGCTGCGATGACCTTGGTATCAAGCGGCCAATCGGGGTGGAGCGAGAGACGATCCTCCAAAAGGTGGCCTTTTCCCGGTCCGACCTTGACCGTAATCTCTCGTCTTCTCCTGTCCATCTCCTCGATATTGACCGAGACCGGGGCGCCATCGAAAACAGGAACTGTGGCTTTCTTGCCCGGCCGCAGTTTTGTCTCTTGCACTGGAAAGCGGTAGCGGCGTGCGAACGAACGCTTTACCGGCTCGACAGCGGAAATCGCTTCCAGCCCAGCTAAGGCATCCAAATCGTCGATGAGATCATCTTCGTCCTTCGCGGTGCTGTCAAAAACGGCCCATTGGGCAGGTTTAACCTCGCGCCTGTGAAAAAGACCCAGATTGAACAGTAGATCCTGCCGCTCATCCGGCAAAGCAGAAGCGGCAATCCGCTCGCGGAGCGCCCTTGTCTCTGCGTCTTCCTCAGCTTCTTTCGGAGCCGCGTCTTGGCCGATCGGTGGCCACGGTCCTGCCGGGCGGATGCCAACCAGCCAGTCTCGCAACTCTTCGGTCGAGATGCAGTCAATACGGTTATAGTCCTCGATTTCATCAAGGATGTGCTGATCGCCGATCTCGCGCCATCTTTCATAAGCCACGACCGAGCCACCCGCTGTTTTGACCTCTCCGTCGCGCTTTCGGTCGTAAAAAGCTTCCATCGATTTGATCGAATAGTTTGGCTCCGAACCGATCAGTCCTCCGCGCACGACGGCGAACAGATCGACAAAACGGCGCTCGCGTAGAAGCCGATCGAGAAAGGCTTCGCCGATTCCATATTTGGTCGTCAGCCCCTTGAGAGCCGTTATTTCATAAGGGGCATAGTGATAGATGCGCGCTTTAGGATACTCTTCCAGTCTTGCGCGGAAGAATGTCAATAAATCGCTCAAAGCTTGGGCCTCGGCCCTGTGATCATGCGCCCAGAACGCTAGGAATTGCCCGTCAAACCAGAGCCCGTGCAGGTATTCCAGTCCGCCTTCGAAGTGTGGATCTCCTTCGATGTCATAGAAGACGTCGCCAGGCTGTGGTTCAGGCAGCAGGTCAAAGCCTTTGCCAGGTTCAGGCGCCCTCAATTCGAACGTTGGTCCGCCAGTCTTCCGGTCATGCTGCAGACGCGCCTGCGTGACCAGTCGCAAGCGAGTGTTCTCGGACATGCCGCGTACTGGTTGGGCGAGCGCCGCCAGCTCCGCCATGGTTTTGATACCAGTTGCTTCAAGCTTCTTGACCTGGCCCTTCGTGACATTCGCCACATTGAAGAGGCTGTCCTCCTTCGCCCATACATCGGCACAGTGATCTGCCCAACGACACAGTCCGCAATCGGCGCAAGGCACAGGCCGCGTGGCAGCCGGTTCCGCCACGAAAGCCTCAAGCCGCGCAAGGGCTGCTCGAGCGTAATGTGCGTAATCTGCCAGCCGCAGCGTTGCACGCTCACCTGTCCCGAGTTCAACATGCGCAAACACAGGAGGCACACCCTGAATTTCGGTCAGAAGGTCAGAGTAAAGCACGAGCTGCAGAACATGCTTGGGATGCGGTCGGCGTTTCAATTTGGTGTCAGCCACTTCGTAACTGAATGGTCCAAGCGCTGAAGGCGTATCCACCCGCAAAAGAAAATCCGACCATCCACCCCAGTTCCCAGACAGAAATGCACCTTGGAAGACGACCTCGGCACCGCTTTGCAGTGCCGCGCGTGTCGTTTCGGAATCCTGGGCGATGTTTCCCCGTTCGATCTCCACGACTCTGTTGCCCGCGGCCTTCAGACGTTCGAGATGCGCCAGCTCGTGCGCATCTCCTTGCTTCTGCAGAAGTGCGGCGTCTTCTGTGTCTTCTCCCGGGGTGGGCCCTTCGCCTCTAAGGCGCAATAAGTCGAGCGCGGTCGCATGGGTACATCCCATGAACCGCATCAGGTCAGTCGCCGAAAAAAGGATCTTGTTGTCAATTTTCCGCATGGGTTCCAGCAATCATCAATGAGCGCAACCCTCGGAGCGGAAACGTCTCGTTAGCTTGCAGCTTCTTCAATAACATCGGTGGGTGTCAATATCTGTCGTGCTTGGCAAACATTTGATTCTTGACGCTTTACAGCCGACGACGCGCTGCGGACACTGCTATGCGGCGAAGCCGTCCTGGCCCCGAACAATCCGAAGACTTTTCGGCGCAATAAGGGAAGCGCGCTTGCCCTTTGCTCCCATCCAGAGTGAAAACCCTTTGGCGATTAAGTTTGCCGCATCATCCAGCGTATTGGCATAAACTGCGAATTCGGCATGGTGCTTGTTCTTTCCATGCGCCGGGTCCGCCAACTGATACCCTTTGCTGGTGATTGCCGGCTCTTCAATCACCCCGGCACGAGAGCTAATCCGTTCAATTTTGATCACACGTCCACGCATCGTTTTTTCCCTCTCTGTGTTCTGCTGCGCCTGACGAGCCTCTCAACTCGCACCGTGGTCACCCTTGCCGGAATCGGCTCGACAGGACGCAATGACACAAATAGCCTACAAGGGTGTCAAAAACTGACAGGTCCAGAACAACCCATGTCCTTTTCCAAGGCCCAAGATCTCATTCGTCTTGCTCAGATGGCCGCCGCGCGCCGCGGCGGGGTCAGTCTCGAAAACATCTGTGACGAGTTTTCGGTTTCTCATCGCACTGCTCAGCGTATGACTGATGCGTTGGAGGCCACCTTCGGAAATGTCGTGGCTGAAGACGGTGAGGACCGGAAGCGACGCTGGTACTTACGCGACACTGGACTCTCCCGGCTACAACTTCGGCATGAAACTGGCGCCGAAGCACTGGAGATCGCTGCCCGTTCAGCCGAAGCAGAAGGCAGGCTGCGGCATGCAAAGGCCTTGGCGGAACTTCGAGATGGTATGTTGGCAAGAGTGCCGGCTCGAGCTAGCATCGAAGCGGATGCAGAGGCTGTCCTGATGGCCATGGGCCAAGTCACACGCCCCGGCCCCCGTGTCAGTGTCGCTCCCGACATTCTTGACGCAATTATCGAGGCGCTGCGCGGACCTTTTCGGTTACGCGTGCGCTACAGTCAGGACACGAAGAAACGCATCTTGGAGCCGCATGGGGTATTGCTGGGGCACAGGACATATCTTGCCGCGCGTGACCCAGCAAAGGCAGATGAGGTCCGAAACTTCCGCATTGATCTTATACACGAAGCAGAAACCTTGAATGAAAGCTTCAAGCTCCAGGACGGATTCACCATTGCCGATTATGCAGCCCACGCCTTTGGGGTCTGGCAAGATCCGGCGCAATTCGGGGAAGTGGTCTGGCGCTTCAGGCCAGACGCAGCCGCTCGTGCAGCCGGCTTTCAGTTTCATCCAAGGCAGACATTGGAACACCAGCCAGATGGCAGTCTTATCGTCCGTTTCCATGCAGCGGGCTGGCTTGAGATGGTTTGGCACCTGTATCAATGGGGTGACAAGGTTGAAGTCATCGCCCCGGCGGAGTTGCGAGCCATGGTCGAGGGCTATCGCCGCTCCGATTTTGCCGCGATGCCGTGACCTGATTTTTCGAGGAGAATTTTTATGAACGACAGCTTGACGTTCCAAGCACTGAAGGAAAAACAGAGGGCCATTCGCTCGGGATTTCCCGAAACCATGGGCCTTCGTGTCCACCGTGCAATCAGTTGGATCGGTCGTGCCGAGGCCTGTGAAGAAGACGATGACGCGCGGTTCATATTTCTTTGGATCGCATTCAATGCAGCCTACGCCGACGAACGAGAATTCCAGTCTATCCCGCTAGGTGAACGCGCCACGTTCCTTGAATTCTTTGGTCGGCTGACACAGCTGGATGCTGATCGGCAGATCTACAAGGCCGTTTGGCAGCGCTTCTCTGGTCCAGTTCGTCTTCTCCTAGAGAACCACTACGTCTTCAGCCCGTTCTGGCAACACCACAACGGAATCGAAGGCTTCGATGATTGGCAGGAGCGTTTCAATGCTTCGGCCCGAGCCTTCGGACAGGCGTTCCAGGCTGGAGACACAGCGAGAGTTTTGAGTTTTGTCTTTGACCGTCTGTATGTTCTGCGCAACCAGCTCGTGCACGGCGGTTCGACTTGGAACGGCGGCGTGAATCGCGCGCAAGTGCGCGATGGAGCGGCAATCCTTGCATTCCTGATGCCAGTTTTTGTTGACCTGATGATGGATAACCCGAGCGGAGACTGGGGGCGTCCTTTCTACCCCGTAGTCTCGTAGCTGCGCGCAGTTCCTGCTGAGCTAACAGCAGAACCCCGCACGTGCTTAGACCTTCTTCCGGGAAAGGTACCGCTAGCGGGGACCTTTCGCTCCGTCTCGCAATCAAATCCCCTTGCTATCATTAATGTTGTTTCGTATCGCTGCACCATTATAGATGGAGTCGGCATCATGAAGCACGTGATCCACAGCGTGGCAACAGCCACGGCACTAAGCATATCCGGACTAATGGCCTCGTCAGGTCCGGCTCAGGCCTATCAGGTCGACTGTGCGATCCTCCTCTGCCTTGCGGGCGGCTGGCCTGCCTCCGCGCCCTGCGCGCATGCCAGAGCGGTCTTCATTCGGCGGATCACGCCATGGCCGATCGAGCCGCCCTTACAAATCTGGCGGTGTCCGATGGGTGTGTCGCTCAACGATCCCAGTCCGATGTCGCCTATGGAACGCCTTTATGACATCACGTTCCGCGATCCGCCCGAACCGCAGGAATCGACTCCGATACCCCTTGTTCGCGTCCAAGCAGATGAGCAAGCCGACATCGACATCTCAGGCGACGCCTTTGATTTCGTGCGCAGCATACGGGTCTATCACATCCAGTATCGCCAGCACGAAAACCGAGATGGCGACTGCAATCGCAGTGATTCCACGCGATTGGGGTCCTACGGCGTGCAAGGCGATTACCGATGGACAAGATCCAACGTGGGCCAAGTGCCGACCGCATCCGACCTGAGAATCCCGAATGGATGTGGCAGCTACTTCTACCGCTCCGTCTTCGTCGACTGGCGTGATCACACCGGGAACTACGGGTCTGAAGAAGTTCGCTACTGACAAAATCTGCGCGCGGTTCCGCCGCGCGCGCCTTCACAACCCCGCACGGGAGACTGTGCAAACCCCCCGAAAAGGAGACGACGCCAGACCGTGAAGCCTGACGCCGTGTGAGACAAACTCCGTGAACAAGAGTTTCCTAGCGCACGGCTAAAACACCTGCAACCAGCAAAGTTGTTTTGCTGGCAAGAATGTTGTTGTCTCACGACATGGCGTCGGATCTCCAAGGAGACCTCGACCATGGAACCTACGACCGGCCTGATCCTGCGACGGATCACGCAGACAAATCTCTCTGTTGCAGCGCACAAGCTGGCCACCCTCATCCTCGATGCCATCGCCTGGAAGGATGGCTACAACGGTTTGTCGCGCGGAACGGCAGCCTTCACCCTCTCGGCCCTTGCGGAGAAGATGGGTGTCTCACGACAGTATCTTTCGGTTCTTTTGAGCGAACTTGAGACGTCGGAGTTGCAGCTCGAGCGGGCGAAGCCGAATGGCAAGTTCGCGCCCTGGATCTTTCGGTTTTCCGCCTTCGACGAGGAGAGTGAAACCCATGATCTCGTGTCAGGTGAAGGCGACACATCACTATCTAGAGATAATAATAACAAAACTATCTTCTCAGGGCTGATCGAAATCACCGAGAGTTCGAACGTTTTTCAGACCAGTTGGGCAGAGCTCATCAAAGCAGCGAAGGCCACGTTGCCCTGCTGGAACATCGACACCCAGGTCATCTGGGATCGCTTCCTCGCCTTCAACCGGTCCCGAGGCAACGGAAAGGTGCCGGCCGGCTTCCTGCTTGGCTTTATGCGACGATGGCGGAATTCGCCAGGGACTCCGCCTCGTCCCGAGGTGAAACCATCGCAGAAACGGGTAGCAGACCCCAAAGAGCGCGAATTGCTGAGACAGATGCAAGCCGCCCCGACTGCGAACCGCCAGTTCCACGCGTCCGACCTGTGTCGTTTGATCGGTCACGCTGCCTACGAAGCGCGAGTACTGGATGTAATCCGCAAGTTTGGGTGTCAGAGGTTCTCAGCAACCTTAGCGGTGCACGGACGAGCGGTGTTGGCAGGCGAGATTTCGAGGTAGGCTCGCTTTGGGGCCGGGAAAACCCTGCGTGTGAACGTAAAGATCCGATAGTTAAGTTTATGTTAATTTCCAGGCCTCGCCATCTTGTACCACCCGCGACTCAGACAACAGCTTCTCCAGATGCGCCGCAACGTTTCGTTCTGCGGCCATTGCGATATGTGGGTCGGTTTTCTGGTAGACGGAAGCGGCGATATTCTGGACCGAATCCGGGGTGTTTGAGAGGTGGGCGAGGATCTCCGCCTCGCGACGCATGCGGTTGGAAAGCAACCGTTTGACGTAAGGTTGCGGATCCCGGAGTATAGGTCCGTGCCCCGGAAAGTAGATCCTATCGTCGCGCTCAATCAGCCGCTGTAGCTGCGCGCAGTAGTCGTGCATGTTTCCGTCAGGGGGGCTGACGATCGAACTGTTCCAACTCATAACGTGGTCGCCCGTGAAGAGCACTCCGTCAGGTCTCGCGAAACAAAGGTGGTCGCTCGCGTGACCAGGTGTGTGCAGGACGGTAAGACCGGCAATGACCTGTCCGTCCTCCAGAAACCGGTCAGGTCGAAATGCATCGTCAGGGAATGCCCGTGAGGCATAAACAGGTGCGTCTGTCCGTGCTCGCAGGGCTGGGACGACTCCAAAATGATCAGAATGGTGGTGTGTGAGCAGAATCCCGGATGGTTTGGCCCCCAAATTTTTGATGATTGCCTCGAAATGTGTACTGTCTTCTGCTGGGCCGGGGTCGATTATGAACCGACCATCAGGCGTATCAATGATGTAGCTATTTGTCCCGTGGTAGGTCATCTTTCCGGGATTGTTCGCGACGATCCTCAGAATTCCAGGGGCCAATTCGACTCCCTTCGCGCGGCAAGGCTCCGGCTCTGAGAAAAACATGCTGCTTCTTTTCATTGTGTGCGACCAGGTATTGATTGCGAACAATTTGGTTCGCACAGTTTTGCGCATTGCTCTCGCATGGCGCCGGAAACCTCAGGCTGGCGTCCGGTGCCTGTCAAATCCGGCATCGGACCATTTCAACTTATATTGGACCAAGACCGTATGAGACTGAAACAGTCTGATACAGTCTTGGGCTGGCAGTCACACAGCGCGGCGATTATGGTAAGCAGTATACAGAACTACAGCAATTGTCGCCTTCGTCAGATCCCCGAGAAGGAACGGGTAAAGACCGGCGTTCAGCAACTTTTCGCCATAGCCGACAAAGCCACCCAACCAGAACAGCCCTGCGCAATACATGAGTATCGAGCCCAAAAAGACCGCGACAGATGCTCTGAATGAAGGCCAAAGTCCTTGCAGTGCTTGAACAACCCAACCGGCAGCCGCCGCTGCAAGTGCGAAGCCTATCAGGTATCCGCCTGTGGGACCCGCAATATACGCCAGTCCGGCCGGAGCCGGAGGCGTGCCTGCGAAGACCGGCAGGCCAAGCAGACCTTCAAAAAGGTATGTCACAACAACAAGACTACTGCGCACCGGCCCCAGGAAAAGGCCCAGACCCAAGACAACCAGGGTCTGTGTAGACATAGGTACGGGGTAGAACGGCACCACGATTTTGGCGGATAGTGCCAAAAGAATTGTGCCGACGAGTATTATCGAGATTTCTCGGGTCAGTCTTGCGACTGATTGGCTTTGAGTGGTTTCCAGATTCATCTTTTTCGTCCTTGTTTCTGAAGATTGTTATTTTTTGGATAGTAAGCTCACATGCGCTTGGCGACTTCTTCCAACATGACTTCGCTCGCCCCGCCGCCGATGGCCTGCACACGGGCATCGCGTGACATGCGTTCCACCGGTGTTTCGCGCATATAACCCATGCCGCCGTGAAACTGGACGCAGTCATAAAGCACGCTGTTCACCAGTTCGCCGCAATAGGCTTTGACCATTGAGACCTCTTTCACGCAGTCACCGCCCGCGGCATCCAGACCGGCGGCGTGATAGACCAGCTGACGTCCTGCCGCGATCCGCGTCTGACAGTCGGCCAGCCGTTGGCGCACGGCCTGCTTGTCCCACAGAACGCCGCCAAAGGCCCTGCGCTGCTTGACGTAATCCACGGTCATGTCCAGCGCGGTTTGCGCTTCGGCACAGGCCATCGCACCCAGGACGATGCGTTCGTTCTGGAAGTTCTTCATCACCGAATAGAAGCCGCGGTTGACCTCGCCCAGAACGTTTTCGGCCGGGATGCGGACATCTTCGAAGATCAGTTCGGCAGTGTCCGAGCACAGCCAGCCGGTCTTGTTCAACGCCCGTCCGACCGAAAAGCCCGGCGTGCCTTTTTCGACCGCAAACATGGTGATCCCGCGCGACCCCTTGGCATCGGGATCGGTCTTGGCGCCGACAAAGTAGAGATCGCCATGCACGCCGTTGGTGATGAACATCTTGGTGCCGTTCAGCACCCAATCCGACCCGTCCCGCACCGCGCGGGTGCGCATGCCGGCCACGTCCGAGCCCGCGCCCGGCTCGGTCACGGCGACGGCGGTGATCATTTCGCCAGAGGTGATCGACGGCATCCACCGCGCCTTCTGTTCGGGCGTGCCGGCGTTTTCCAGATGCGGCGAGGCCATGTCGGTGTGGACCAGAACCGTGGCCGAGAATCCGCCGAAGGTGGATCGCCCGACCTCTTCGGCCAAAACCACGCTGGACATCACGTCCAGCCCCGCGCCGCCATACTGTTCGTCATAGCGCATCCCCAGAACGCCGAGATCACCCATCCGGCGCAGCACGTCGCGGGGCACCATGCCCTCCTCCTCCCAGGGCTCGGCCTTGGCGGTCACCTCGGTTTCGATGAACCGGCGCAGCTGGTCGCGGATCAAGTTGAGGTCTTCGTTGAACGGGCCGGAGGCCGCGGTGATGTTGTCTTGTCTGGTCATGTGTTTTCCTCTGGATCGAGTTTGATAAGTGGGGCGTGCCCGGCAACCGTGTCGCCCGGTGCACAATAGATTTCCGTCACTACGCCCGCGACCGGCGCGGGCAGGCTTTGCAACAGCTTCATGGCCTCAAGCACCACAAGCGTGTCACCGGCTTTAACGCGGTCGCCGCGTGCGACACGCACCTCGGCAACGGCGCCGGGCATGGGTGCGGACAACAGGTCAGCGACGCCAGACCCGCCGGTGGCACGTTGCAGATGCTGGTCTTCCAGCGTGCGCAGGTCTGTCGCGGTCATTCCGGCAGGGGTTTGCAGGTGCACCCGCCAGTGACCCGGCGCGCGCGAGACATAGGCGGTGCGCGAAAACGGAACCCCGTCGATGCGTCCGCTCAGACGGCATCCTGTTAAGGCGGCACTCTCGACCGCGATGGTCTGGCCGTCCAGTTGTACGGCTGTCAACACCGACCCGGAGCCGTTTACGCGGATCGGGTCGTCTTTGGTCGTCTCCCAATAGGATGCTGCACCGGGCCACCCCGCAGGGGCCGTGAGCCGCCATGACCCCAGGCTTTCCCAGGGCGACGCGCCCGCCGGGGCGAGATGCAGATGCAGCGCCATCGCGGCAAGGGCCATGTCCCGGGGATCAGCGGACGGTTCAGTCCAGCCGCCTGGAAACATCTCGGGCAGGCCTGAGGTATGGTGCCGGAACGCCTCAAAATCCGGGTGTGTCAGCAACGCGCGCTGATAGGCCAGGTTCAGACCGACGCCACCGACTGCAAAGGCATCCATTGCGACAACCGCCCGGCGGATCGCACCGGCCCGATCCGGCGCGTGGACGATCAGCTTGGCAATCATCGAATCGTAATGGTGGCTGACGACCGAGCCTGCCTCGACCCCGGTATCGAGCCGCACGCCGGCGGGCGGAGCCCAAAGGCTGATCTCGCCCGTTTCGGGGCGGAAATTCTCGGCCGGGTTTTCGGCGGCGATGCGGATTTCAATGGCGTGCCCGTCAAACTGCACATCGCCTTGCGTCAGCGCCAGCGGCTCGCCCCGCGCGATGCGCAACTGCCATTCGACCAGATCGATGCCGGTGATCGCCTCGGTCACGGGGTGTTCCACCTGCAACCGGGTATTCATTTCCAGAAAGTAGTATTCACCGCGCCCGGGGTCATAGAGGTATTCCACCGTCCCGGCGGAGCGATAGCCGATCGCCTGCGCCAACCGCACCGCTGCCGCACGCATGCGGTCGCGCACAGCCTCGGGAAGATCGGCGGCGGGGGCTTCTTCGATCAGCTTTTGGTGGTTGCGTTGCAGCGAACAATCGCGGTCGCCCAGATGCAGCACGGTGCCGTGAGTGTCGCCCAGAACCTGCACTTCGACGTGGCGGGCACGGGGTGCATAGCGTTCGAGGAACACCGCCGGATCGTCGAAGGCGCTCTGCGCTTCGGCCCGGGCAGATGCAATCGCTTCGGGTGCGTCGCCCGGATCGGAGACCAGCCGCATCCCGCGTCCGCCGCCGCCGGCGCTGGCCTTGACCAGAAAGGGGGTGCCTAGCGCCTCGGCCTCTTGCAGCAGGCGCGCGTCGGACTGATCCTCGCCTCGATAGCCGGGCAGGACGGGCACGCCTGCGGCTTCGGCGGCAGCCTTGGCCTCGATCTTGGAGCCCATCCGCGCGATAGCGTCGGGTTCCGGCCCGATGAACACAAGGCCCGCCGCCTCGACCGCCGCCGCGAAACCGGCATTCTCAGACAGAAAACCATAGCCCGGGTGCACCGCACACGCGCCCGTCGCCCGCGCGGCCTCAAGGATGGCCTCGACGTTCAAATAACTGTCCGACGGGGCGGCCCCACCGATGCAGACGGCATGATCGGCCTCGGCCACGAAGGGCGCGTCGCGGTCCGCGTCCGAAAACACCGCTACGTTTTCCAGCCCCAGTTTGCGGCACCCGCGCTGGATGCGCCGGGCAATCTCGCCCCGGTTGGCGATCAGAACGCGGGTGAAGCTCATTTCACCCGCCATGACGGAACGCCCTTGTTGATGAAACTGTTGATGCCTTCGATACCTTCCTCAGTCTCCCACGCATCGGCCAGCCGGTCGGCGGTGTAGATCATGTTGGTCTCCAGATCGTGGGACGCGACATAGGCGATCAGCGCCTTGGTATCGGCCACGGCACCCGGCGCGGCCTGAAGGTGATCATGCACCACCCGGTTCACCGTGGCGTCCAGGTCGCCCGGCGCGACAACCTCGGTCAACAGACCGATCCGCTCGGCGCGGGCCGTGTCGAACAACGCCCCCGACAGCATGGTTTCACGCGAATGCACCTTGCCGATGCGGGCCACCACATAAGGCGATATATTCGCGGGCAGAAGGCCCAGTTTTACCTCGGTCAGACCGAAGCGCGCGCCTTCGGCGCCGATGGTGTAGTCGCAGACGGAGATCATGCCGACACCGCCACCGTAAGCCGGGCCGTTGATCCTCCCGATCAAGGGTTTGGGCAGCGTGTCAAGACGGCGCAACAGCCGCGCCAGCGTGGCGCTTTGTGCGACCCTTTCACTACGGGTTTTCTCGACATTAGAGGCGAACCAGTTGAAATCGCCGCCCGCGCAGAAGCTCTTGCCCGCGCCGGTCAGGACCACAATACGCACATCGTCATCTGCAGCCAGCTTTTCGGCGGCATCGTATAGCTCTGCGATCAATTCGCCATTCAGCGCATTGTGTTTGTCGGGGCGGTTGAGCGTCAGCGTGGCGACGCCACGCGCATCGGTTTCGATAAGGATCGTGTTGTAGGTATTGGTCAACTTGAAGCCTCACATTCTGAATACAGGCGTATGGCGACCGGCTTCGGGCACCGATGTCACGATGGCCAGACACAGGCCAAGGATATCGCGGGTTTGCGCGGGTTCGATCAGCCCGTCATCCCAAAGCCGCGAGGTGGCATAATAGGGATCGGACTGTTCACCGTACTGGGCCCGAACCTGCTCCTCGATCAGCTTCATGTCGGCCTCCATCTTGCCCGGGTCGCCCCCTTTCTGGCGGCGCAGTTCCAGCATCACATTTGTGGCGATGTCGGCAGACATGGTGGCCAGTTCCGCCGTGGGCCAGGCAAAGAGAAAATTCGGGGCGAAACCACGTCCGCACATGCCGTAGTTGCCTGCCCCGTATGAGCCGCCCAAGAGGACCGACAGGCGCGGCACCTTGGCAACCGACATGGCATAGACCAGCTTGGCGCTGTCTTTGGCAATGCCGCCGCGCTCGGCTTCGGTGCCGACCATGAAGCCCGAGATGTTGTGGAGGAACAAAAGCGGGATGTTGCGTTGATCGCACATCGACACGAATTGCGCGCCCTTGAGCGAACTGTCGGACACAAGCGCCCCATTATTTGCGAGAATGCCCACTCGATAGCCGTGAATCCGCGCGGTGCCGCAGACCAGCGTCTCACCCCATCCGGGCTTGAATTCGCGGAATTCGCCGGCGTCGATCATGCGCAGCAGAACCTCGCGCATGTCATAGGGCTGTTTGCGATCGGCGCTGATGACGCCAAGCAGTTCCTCTGGGTTGCGCGCCGGCGGCGCGCAGGTTGCATCGGGACCCATCGGGCGCGACAGGCCCAGTTCGGATACGATGTCGCGCATCAGAGCAAGCGCATGATACTCGTCCTCGGCCAGATGGTCAGACACACCGGAGACGCGCGAATGCATCTCGGCCCCCCCCAATGTTTCTCCATCAACCTCTTCGTTGATCGCCACCTTGACGATCGAGGGGCCGCCCAGATGGATGCGTGCGTTGCCGCGTACCATGATGACTTCGTCCGACAGGGCCGGGATATAGGCCCCACCGGCCGTGCAGCCTCCAAAGACCGCCGAGATCTGCGGCAGGCCGCTCGCGGACATGTTGGTTTGACGATAAAAGGAATTGCCGAAATGGCGGGCATCGGGGAAAACCCGGTCCTGCTCTGGCAGATAGGCACCGCCGCAATCCACCAGATAGAGGCAGGGCAGCCGGTTCTCGGCTGCGATTTCCTGGGCGCGGATGTGTTTCTGCACGGTTTCGTGATAGAAAGACCCACCCTTCACTGTCGCATCGTTGGCGATCACAACGCAGGGCAGCCCGTGGACGATCCCGATACCGGTCACGATCCCCGCACCGGGCACCTCGCCCCCGTATTGACCGTAGGCGGCAAGCGACGACAGCTCAAGAAACGCAGTGCCCGGATCCACCAGCAGGTCGATCCGTTCGCGGACCAACAGCTTGCCGCGCTTGCGATGCCGCGCGACCATATCGGGGCGGCCGCCAGCCGTTGCTTCGGCGATCCGCGCACGCAGCGTTTCGACGCGCTCGCTTTGTGCGGCGTGGTTGCGGGTGTAGGTCTCTGATGCGGTCAGCACCGCTGTTTCAAGACGTGCCATGAAGTCAGGTATCCTGTCTTTGGAGTATCCCGTTGAGGAACACATCGGCATAGGTGCGTGACAACGCATCGGCGCTACCGCGGTCCGGGTCGAACCAATCGAGCGTGGCGTTCAATGTACCGATCAGCATCAGGCGCAGGCGACGGATATCGACGTCTTGCTTCAGCGTGCCATCTTTCTTAAGCTGGGACAGAAGACTGTCCCACTCTGCCTCATAGGCCCTGCGCGTGGGCAAGTTGGCATCCCGGACGGATTGCGGCACCTGCCCGAAAATACGCACATTCGCCGATGTATAATCGCTCACATCAATAAGCGCGCGCAGATGCGCCCGGATCGCGGCGCGCAGTACCGTTTCGCCGTCGGCATCGGCCCGCAGGTCGGTGACGGCGTCTCTCATGCTCTCGTGAACGACTCGAATCCCTGCATCAAGAACGGCCGCGACGATCTCGTCCTTGGAACCGAAATGATAATATATGCTACCCGCCTTGATCCCGGCGGCCTCGGCAATTTTTCGGAGCGAAACGGACCCGTAGCCTTGTTCGCGGAAAAGCCGCGCGGCAATGTCCAGCACCCCATCCCGTCCAACCGCGCTGCGCGATGTCTCGTTGATTTTGATTGCCGTGTTTTGTGCCATATACTTTCGTATCGCCCCAACGCCTAACTAACGCCTGTTAGGTTAATAACGCAAATGAGTAAATCGTCGTGATCGTGCCAGACTAGAGTTTGCGGAAAATTCCGCATTGGCGACCGCCAAGAGGCCGCCCAGACATTAATGTGCTTGCCCGGACCCCGTCATCGGGTCCGGGCAAATGCCTTAGATCACGAAACCGCCACCGCAGATGACGTGCTGGCCTGAAATGAAGTTCGATTCCGGCGCACAGAACAGATAGACGGCACCGGCAGCTTCTTCCGGAGTGCCGACCCGGCCCAGCGGGATCATGCGCTCCATCTGGGACAGGAGATCGGGATTCACGCCGACCTTGATCTCTTTTTCTTCGACCTTGATCGTGCTGTCGCCATCCGCGCTGCCTTCGGTCAAGCGGGTGCGAATCGGGCCGAAGGCGACGGCGTTGACGTTGACCTTATAGCGGCCCCATTCCTTGGCCATCGTCCGGGTGACCCCTAGGATACCGGCCTTTGCGGCGGAATAGTTGATCTGGCCAGCATTGCCGCCGGTCCCTGCGATGGACGAGATGTTGACCACCTTGCGGAACACCTCTTGCCCGGCGGCGGCCTCTTCCTTGGCCTTGGCGCTGATCACCGGCTGGGCAGCGCGCAGGATCTTGAAAGGTGCCGTCAGGTGGACGTCGATGATCGCCTGCCACTGTTCGTCGGACATCTTCTGAACGACGCTATCCCAAGTGTAGCCTGCGTTGTTCACGATGATGTCTAACCCGCCAAAGCTGTCCACGCCGGTCTTGATGAACCGTTCGGCAAAACCGTCTTCGGTGACGCTGCCGGCACAGACCACGGCCTCAGCTCCCATTGCGCGCACCGCCTCGGCGGTTTCATTGGCCGGATCCGCATCCAGATCGTTGATCACCAGCCGGGCCCCTTCCGAGGCCAGTTTGAGAGCGATTTCGCGGCCAATGCCCCGGCCCGAGCCCGAGACCAGCGCCACGCGCCCGTCGAGTTTTCCAGTCATATTGATTCCTCCCGAAAGGCGCTATCAGGCTTTTTCATAAAGCGTGGTGACGCAGGCCCCGCCGAGGCCCAGATTGTGCTGAAGCGCCAGACGTGCGCCATCAACCTGGCGCGCATCTGCCTGGCCGCGAAGCTGCTGAACGAGCTCGGTACATTGCGCTAGGCCGGTCGCCCCAAGCGGATGGCCTTTGGACAAAAGACCGCCCGACGGGTTGGTCACGTATTTTCCGCCGTAGGTGTTGTCGCCATCATCAACGAATTTCGCCGCTTCGCCGCGACCGCAAAGGCCAAGCGCCTCATAGGTGATAAGCTCGTTGTGGGCGAAACAGTCGTGCAGTTCGACCACATCCACGTCCTCGGGCCCGATGCCCGCGTCCTCGTAAACCTGATCGGCGGCGCGCTTGGCCATCGAAAAGCCGACCACTTCGCGCATGTCATGGGCTTCGAAAGTTTCCGGTCCGTCTGTTGTCATGGCCTGCGCCGCGATCCGAACGGAACTGTCCAATCCGTGCTTGTCGGCGAATTCCTTGGAACAAATGATCGCCGCCGCCGCGCCACAGGTTGGCGGACAGGCCATGAGCTTGGTCATGACGCCGGGCCAGACGACCTGGGCGGCCATGACATCTTCCGCCGTCACCTCCTGCCGGAACAGGGCAACCGGATTCTTCGCAGCATGTCGGCTGGCCTTGGCGCGTATCTTGGCGAAGGTCTCGACGGGTGTGCCGAACTCGTCCATATGCGCCTTGCCCGCACCGCCAAAGTACCGCAGTGCCAGCGGGATTTCGGAACGGCCAACCAGATCGTCGGTTTCACTGTCGAATGCCGCAAACGGGCTGACCCGGTCATGGAACATCGCACCGATTGCGCCGGGCTGCATCTGTTCGAACCCAAGTGCCAGAGCACATTCGACCGCGCCGCTTTCAACTGCCTGCCTGGCCAGGAACAGGGCGGACGATCCGGTCGAGCAGTTGTTGTTCACATTCAGAACCGGGATGCCTGTCATTCCGACATGGTACAGGGCGCGCTGACCGCAGGTGCTGTCGCCATAGACATAGCCAACATAGGCCTGTTGGACTTTATCATAATCCAACCCCGCGTCTGCCAGAGCGGACCGGGTCGCAGCGGTCGCCATCACATCGTAGCTTTCGGATTTTCCCGGCTTCTGGAACGGGACCATCCCAACGCCTGCAACATAGGCTTTGTCTGTCATTTCTCTCTCTCCCAAGTTCGGTCAGGCCACCCTAATCGGTCCGCCAGCCTATTTTCTACCATTTGTTAGATTTTAAATCCCAACCTTGGGAAGTGTCAATATCGCCAAGCTGTGACGTAGGGAGCTTGCGCTATTTTCTAACTTGTGTTTGTTTTCGGGCCACACGCCCTGATCGGCGGCACAATTGAGGGATTCTGGTCCCGGCGCAACCGCTGACAAGCGTTTAGCACTCAGCTTACGAAAGGTGGTCGGAATGGCATACTGTTATGAGTTCAAGGGTTTTATACCCGTCGTGCCCGAGGATACATATGTCCACCCCCAGGCCGTTCTGATCGGAAATGTCATCTTGGGTCATGGATGCTACATCGGCCCCGGAGCAAGCTTGCGGGGCGATTTCGGCAGGATCGTGATCGGGGATGGAGCCAATGTTCAGGACAATTGCATCATCCATTCCTTTCCCGGCCGCGACGCCGTGGTGGAAAGCGACGGCCACATCGGCCATGGCGCGATCCTGCACGGTTGCACAGTGGGCCGGAACGCTCTGGTCGGAATGAATTCCGTCATTATGGATGGTGTAGAGCTTGGGGCGGAATCGATTGTCGGCGCGCAGGCGTTTGTGCGTGGCGAAACCGTGATTCCGCCGCGTTCGATGGTGGTGGGATCGCCGGCAAAGGTGATCCGCGAGGTCAGCGAGAAAGAAATCGCGTGGAAAACGCGCGGCACCGCGGAATACCAGCAACTTGCGCGCGACTGTCTGGCCGGATTGACGCCGGTCGAGCCGCTGAAGGCGGTCGAGGCAAACCGGCCCGGCATGGCGGCCTCTGACGTCGTCTCCATTCAGGAGGCGCGGCGGACATCGTCCTGACCGGTCCGGGAACCGGACCGGTCAGGACTACTTCAGATTCCGAAAGCACCAGATGGAAGCGCCTTGACGCGGAACGGCACTCCCCGACCCGGTGTGCCGTCCCTCAAGCCTTTACAGACGGAAGATCCCGTAGTGCGGATCGTCGATCGGTGCATTGAGCGAGGCAGAAATCGACATGCCAAGCGCGTTGCGTGTGTCCGCCGGATCGAGGATGCCGTCGTCCCACAATTCCGAGGTCGAGGTATAAGCCTCGACATCGCGCTTGTATTTTTCCAGCACCGGTTCGCGGATCGCGGCGATTTCTTCTTCGGTCAGCTCTTTGCCTTCGCGCTGAAGCTGCCGAATCTTGACGTCCGCCATGGTATTTGCGGCCTGATCCGCCCCCATCACGCCGATCTCGGCCTGGGGCCACATGAACAGCGTGCGCGCGTCCCAGGCCCGTCCGCACATCCCGTAGTTGCCGGCCCCGTAAGACGCATTGGCGATCACGGTAAACTTCGGCACGACCGAGCCGCCCTGCGCCATCAGCATCTTGGCGCCATCCTTGGCGATGCCTCGTTCTTCGTATTCGCGGCCCACCATATAGCCGGTGATGTTCTGGAAAAAGACCAGAGGCGTGCGGTTCTGGTTGCACAACTGCATGAAATGCGCTGCCTTGAGCGAACTGTCGTTGAACAGCACCCCGTTGTTGGCAAGGATGCCGACCTTGTAACCCCAGATATGGGCAAAGCCGCAAACCATCGTGGTGCCATAGTCGGGCTGGTATTCGTGAAAGCGCGAGCCATCGACGATCCGCGCCAGAACCTCGCGCATATCAAACTGGGTTTTCCGGTCCTTGGGGATGATCCCATAAAGCTCCTTGGGGTCGTAGTATGGCTCTTCAAAAGCGGCGGTTTCGATGATCGTTTTCGGGGTGCGCATCCATTGGCTGACAATCTCGCGCGCCAGTGAAAAGGCGTGTTGTTCGGTCGCGGCGCGATAGTCGCCGGTGCCCGATACCGAGGTGTGCATGACCGCGCCGCCAAGCTCCTGAACACCGACCTCTTCGCCGGTAGCCGCCTTGACCAGCGGGGGACCGCCAAGGAAAATCGCGCCTGTGCCTTCGATGATGATGTTGTAGTCGCTCAGCGTCGGCACATAGGCACCGCCAGCCGTGCAGTGTCCGCCGACCACGGCAATCTGCGGGATATTGGCCTGGCTCAGCTTGACCTGGTTGCGGAACACCCGCCCGCCCAGATACCGGTCGGGAAACACCCCGTGCTGCAGCGGCAGGAAACCGCCCGCGCTGTCGCAGATATGGATGACCGGCAGACGGTTTTCCAGCGCGACATCCAGAAGACGCACGACCTTTTTCACGGTATGCGGATACCAGGCACCGCCCTTGACGCTGGCATCATTGGCATGAATGGCGACCTCGCGGCCTTGCACGATGCCGATCCCCGTAACCACGCCTGCGCCGGGCACCACCCCGTCATATTCACGACAGGCCGCCAGGGTTGAAAATTCCAAAAACGGAGTGCCGGGGTCCAGCAGCAGTTTCAACCGCTCGCGCACGCCCAGTTTGTTCTGGCGGGCGAGGCGGTCGATATCGCGTTGCGGACGTTCGAAACGCGCCGCGTGCTGGCGAGCGTGGAATTCCTTCAGCCGTTCAGACATGGCGGCGAAATTTGCCTTGTAGTCGGCGGCATTGGTGTCGATCTGACTTTCAATTCTGCGCATGGTCACTCCTCCTCCGGAGCCAATTGGGCCAGGATGTCTTTCAGACCAAAACTGTCGCCTTCGGCGAATGGCATTTCGGCAACGACCCCGTCGCGCGGCGCCGTCAGTGTGGTTTCCAACTTCATGCTTTCGATCACCAGAAGTGGCTGGCCTTCTTCAACCGCATCGCCGGGTTTAACCGCAACTGACACCACGACACCCGGCATGGGCGCCACCAATCGGTCGTCGCTCGCGCCACCGTCGCTTCCGGCCAGGCGTTCGGCGGGATCAACCCGCCCGACTTCGTAGGTTCGCCCGTCCATGTGCACAAAAGTTGCTTCCGGCCCCACGGCCAGTCGCAATTCGCGCACAACACCCTTGGCCCGCAGCTTGTAACCGCCCGGCAGACCCGTCGGATCCAATTGGCAGGCAACAGCGCCAGTGGGGGTGTTGAGCACGAACCGGCTGCCATCATGACCCAGCCAGCAATCAGTCTCTTCTCCGTCGATCTGAAAAATCCGTTGCATCAGTTTCTCCACCCACCCATCTTGCGGTACATTTCCGGTATCTGCATTACGTCACTCACCAGGCGCTCGTCCGATAGGGCCGCCGCCGCTATCAGCAAGTCAGAGACATCTTCGCCCGGCGCGGTTAGCGTTTCGGATTGTTCAGCCAGGAAGCCAGTTGAAACGTCACCAGAGGCGAAATCCGGATGTGCAAGGATTGCATCCAGGTAACCGGTGTTGGTCGTTACCCCGAGAATCACATAGCTTTGCACCGCGCTCCGGGCACGGGCGATGGCCTGCGCGCGATCCGGGCCATGCACGATCAGCTTGGACAACATCGGGTCGAAGTCGGTCGTTACCTTGCCGCCATCCAGAATGCCGCTGTCTACGCGGATCCCCTCGCCCTGGGGTTCGTCCAGCAGCAGGATATTGCCGATCGCGGGGCGAAAATCGGCGGTCGCATCCTCGGCACAGATGCGCAGTTCGATCGAGTGTCCGGTTTGGGGAATATCCGCCTGCACGGCGCTCAGCCCGTCGCCCGCCGCGACACGCAGCTGCTCGGCAACCAGATCAAAGCCGGTTACCATCTCGGTCACCGGATGTTCGACCTGAAGGCGGGTGTTCATTTCCAGGAAATAAAAGGCCCCATCCTGTGCATAGATGAATTCGACAGTCCCTGCCCCGCGGTATTTGACGGCGCGGGCAATTCCGGCAGCGGTCTCGCAGATCTCATCCCGTTGCTCGGGGGTCAGCGCCGGTGACGGCGTTTCCTCGATAATCTTCTGGAACCGGCGCTGGATCGAACATTCACGTTCCCAGAAATGGACCACGTTGCCCTGTCCGTCGCCCATCACCTGCACCTCGATATGGCGCGGGCGTTCGATATAGCGTTCGACGAAAAGCCGCCCGTCGCCGAAATATCGTTCGCCTTCGCGGCGCGCGGTTTCGATTTCGGTCTCCAGCGTGCTGTCCTCGCGTACGACGCGCATGCCCTTGCCGCCACCGCCGGCCGAGGGCTTGATGAGCAGCGGATAGCCAACGGCGCGGGCGCGTTCGACAAAGCTCGCCGGATCATCATCCTCGATGGCCGAGGGGGCGACGGGAAACCCGCGTTCCTCGACGAAGGCGCGGGCGCGGACCTTGTCCCCCATCAGGTCGATGACCTCGGACGTCGGGCCGACAAAGGTCACTCCGGCTTTTTCCAGCGCCGCGACAAAACCGGCATTCTCTGACAGAAAGCCATAGCCGGGATGAACCGCGTCCGCGCCGATCCCTTTGGCGGCTTCGACGATCTGAGGAATATCGAGATAGGCGGCCACGGGCGTCGGGCCGTCGATCATCACGACCTCATCTGCGATCAGATGCGCCGGCCCCTCTTGCTCGGCGACATGACGCAACACGGCAGTCGCAAGCCCGCGGGCCTTAGCGGTGCGCAACACGCGCGCCGCGATCTCGCCCCGATTGGCGACCAGGAGTTTCGAAATGGTCATGGTGTCGTCCTCTTAGTTCCGGGCCGCGGCATTCAGTCCGTCACGTGCGGCCAGATCGGCTGGCACGGGAATTTCGATATCAAGCAGCATCTGCGCGAACCCTTTGCCCTGCGGGTCTATGCGGACCGAGGCGATGCCGCCACCGCCAAGCGATTCATGCAACAGGAAATTCAGCGAATGGCTTCCAGGCAAGTCGAACCGTTCTACCCTGCCGTCGCAGACATGGGCGAAATAGTCCTTCACCACCTCTTCGCTGAGAGCCGAGCGGATATATGGTAGGTAGTCCGGCTTGCGCGCGAGGATGCCGATATTGGCGATGTCCCCCTTGTCGCCCGAGCGGCCCCAGGCCAAATCGACGAGGCGGACCTTGACAACGTCCGGACCGGGCTCGCGGCTATCTGCGGGCGGTGCGGCAGGCGGATCAAGGTGGACTGGCGTAGTGGCCACGCTCACGGGCACATCCTTGCCGTCGACCTCGACCGCGACGGGGGTTTCGGCCTTGCTCTGAAGGAAGGAAAATAGACGGACCACCGGCTGCACCTTTGGCCGTCCGGCGAAGAACCCGGTCAGACCCTGCGCGGTCGAAATCGCCATCGGTGCGATTTCGCCGGCAAAGATGTTCAGCGCGGCGCGATCGTCATGGACCGCGCCGATCTTGAGCACCACCTCGCGGGTCCGGGCGCGCGCATTTGCGCCGTAGGCCGCCTCGGCCCCCAGCACCTCGACGCTGACCTGCCGGAAATCTCCCATGTTGCGGTCGCGGAAAATCCGGCGACAGCGGGTCAGGATCGCCTCGGCCACACGTTCGGCCTTGGCGGGTGCGTCAATCGCGGCCAGTGTCAGGGTAGAGACCGCGCGCCAGCCATCGGCATGGGTCGCCGACACCTTGTAGCTGTCGGTGCGCCCAAGCCCCCTGCCGCCCTTGACCAGCACCCGGTCGGGTCCGACCTGTTCCAGGGTGACCCCGGACCAGTCGCAGATCACGTCGGGCAACAGGTAGGCGCGCGGGTCCCCGATTTCATAGAGCATCTGCTCTCCGACTGACCCGGGCACGACCAGCCCGCCGGTGTCAGGCGTCTTGGTCATGATGAAACTGCCGTCTTCGGACACCTCGACGATGGGCATGCCCATATTGTCCCAACCCGGCACGTCCTGCCAGTCGGTGAAGTTGCCGCCGGTTCCCTGGGGGCCGCATTCGATCAGGTGGCCGGCCAGCGATCCCTGGCTGAGCTTGTCCCAGTCATCGTCGCCCCAACCGTATTCATGCATCAGGGGACCAAGCGCGACCGCGCTGTCGGCGCAGCGTCCGGTGATCACGATGTCGGCCCCGGCATCCAGCGCGGCAGCGATGGGGCGGGCACCCAGATAGGCATTCATGCTCCAGATATCATCTGGAAATGCGACACCCGAGAACATTTCCGTCTGACCGTTTTTGCGAATTTCATCGGCCCTGGGCAACAGGTCATCGCCTAGCACGACTCCGACGGACAGATCGATCCCGGCCTGGGCGGCGGCTTTGGCAAGCGCATCGCTGCAGCCACGCGGGTTCACGCCCCCTGCATTGGCAACGACCTTGATCCCTTTTGCCTTGATATCCGACAACCAGGGTGCCAGCGCCTTGACGAAGTCCGGCGCATAGCCCGACTCGGGCGCTTTGGCGCGGGCCCGCGCCATCAGCGACATTGTCACCTCTGCCAGATAGTCAAACACCAGATAGTCGATCTCGCCCTTTGAGACCAGTTGACCGATCGCTTCCGGCGTATCGCCCCAGAAACCCGACGCGCATCCGATGCGCAGCTTTCGTTCCGACATATTCCTCTCCTCCCCGTTTGATCAGCGGCCCGTCCATTCGGGTTTGCGCTTCTCAATAAAGGCATCAAAGCCTTCGCGCGCGTCTTCGGTCTGCGCCACACGCGGTAACAGTGTTTCTGCAAACCGCATCTGCTGCGGATAGGTCATGTCCTCCATCGCGTGACAGGCGTATTTTCCCAGCCGGATCGCGCTCGGCGACTGCGCGGCGATCTGGGCAACCAGTTCTGCAACCTTGTCGTCCAGCCCCGCGGCATCGGTCACATAGTTGACCAGATTGAACTGCAGGGCTTCCTCGGCCGTCAGAGGAACGCCGGTGATGAACATCTCCATCAGCCTCCGCCGGGGCAGCACGCGCATCATGGGTGGCACGATCGTCATGGGAAACAGACCCACCTTCACTTCCGGCGTTCCGATGCGAGCATGATCCGCCATCACAGCCAGATCGCAGGCACAGATGATGCCCGCTCCTGCCCCCATAGCGACGCCATTGATGCGCGCGATCGTTGGCTTTCGGCACGCCTGTATCGTCTCGAACAACCTTCCGGCAAAATGATCCGGGTCCGCCGGATCCTGAACAAACGGGCCGCCATCCGCCCCCGCCTTGATGTCGCCCCCGGCACAGAAGGCGCGCTCGCCCTCGCCGGTCAGAACGATCACGCGGCAATCGCTGTCCCTCTCGGCAGCACATATGGCGGCCATGATCCCGTCTGCGACCTCACGGTTGAGGGCATTTCGATTGTCAGGACGTCGAATCGTGATACGCACTTCTTTGCCGAGCGCCTGCGATTGAACAACGCTCTCAGTCATTTCCGAAGCTCCCCCCCCCTCTGTATTGCAGGACACCGCGCTTTCTTACGTCAGGTCGTCAAAAGCTTGGCTTGATCTATTTTCTAACATATGTTTGATTTTGGTCAACACGGCGGACGACATTTTTCGGGAGGATGATATGACCACTCAAAGTGAGGCCATCTCGGCTGATCTGGAAGCCATCAGGGCGAACTATTCTTTGACTGATGAGCAACGGCAGATCGTCGATCACGTGGATCGGGTGTCGCGCGAGGTGCTACACCCACTGCAAGCGCGTATGGATGACGAGGAATGGTGGCCCGATGATCTGTTCAAGCAGATGGGCGAGCTGGGCCTGCTGGGGATTACCGCACCCGAAGAGCTTGGCGGATCGGGACAGAACGAGTTCACCCAGGCGCTGGTGTCCGAGGTGATTTCGAAGTGGAATCCGGCTGTGGGCCTCTCACACGGGGCGCATGACAACCTGTGCCTGAATAACCTGCTGCGCAATGGATCCGAAGAGCATGTGAAGAAATACGTGCCGGGCCTTTGCTCGGGCGAGCTGGTTGGTGCTTTGGGCCTGACCGAACCGGGTGCGGGATCCGATGCGCTCGGATCCATGGCCACAACTGCCCGCCGCGACGGTGATGATTATGTCATCAACGGCTCGAAGATTTACATCACCAACGGCCCCATTGCCGATGTGATCCTGCTTTATGCCAAAACCGACAAGTCGAAGGGCGCCAAGGGCATTTCTGCTTTCATCATCGAGACGGACAATCCCGGTTTCAAGGTGGCGCAAAAGCTTGACAAGATGGGCTTTCGCGGCTCGCCAACCGGAGAACTGGTGTTTGAGGATTGCCGCGTACCCGCATCCGCCATGGTTGGACCGGAAAACACCGGCGTTTCGGTGGTAATGAGCGGGTT
>JACLAD010010835.1_pt1 | contig 41029 bp, 38 predicted proteins | sample 8027901 | NCBI WGS metagenome assembly JACLAD01 (sample SAMN15725071, study PRJNA655200) | protist metagenome | isolation source: fluorescence activated cell sorting (FACS) single amplified genomes of... | place: Spain: Blaines Bay Microbial Observatory, Mediterranean Sea | collected 2016-07-05 | reverse complement strand
AAACGAAAATTCTGAAAACCCCCAAACAAGAAAAAGGAATGAATAAAAAGCCATTTCCATATCATAATTACAACAAAACAATGAAAGCAGCGGGTTGCAACACCCCCGCGAAAGTGGCGGCGTTATCCGGTTCTGACGCTGCGTAATAGTATATCCTCTAGGAGCGAAAGTGCGCTGTCGCTGGGTTTTTGCTGCTGAGCCAACATGAAAACTGCATCTTGTTGACTGCCCTCGAAGCATTCCTGGCAATTGCCGTGCAAAGTATTGGCGGCGCCACTGTCCCGATCTAAAAGCTCCGACGTCTGCTGCTGGTCTTTGCAATATCAAAAACGGAGCGATTTATCTGGACAAGCGCGCACTCGCGATGGCCTTGTGTCGCTTTCTGTTGCGATCGGCCAACGCTGCCTGACGGCGCGGCTGCACGCCTGTGCAAGTCATGCTTTCGAAAAAATAGTTGTCAATCCAGAGATTCTGAATTAGTCTAATAAATTGTAATTCAGAGTATATACGACGCGCTTTCAAACTTTTGGCTGCTAAAGAAATATGTACGTCGATGACATCTTTTGCGTTGGTGAACGACTCGAGCTTCTTCTGCTGATCCTTCACCTTCTCCTCCGCCTCGTCCAATTGCTGCTGCAATTCCCTGTTGTACCTAAAAACCAAAAAAAATAATAAAAGAAAAGGATTTGACGTAAAAAAAATGAAAAATGAGAAATTTGAAACAAAAAAAATGAAAATTTTGTATTTTTTGAAAATGTGAAAAAACCATGATTTTTTGCGAGGTGCCATTTTTCCAATTTTGAGTTCCCTACAACCCGATTTTCATCAAAATTTCGCGTCTTCACACGTTCAAGCAGGAAAAATTAGTCACAAATGTGATAATATCCCTGTTGTACGTCACAAGATGCTCGGTTGGGTCTTCCTCTGGTGACTGATCATTCCCTGCTGGTGCGTTTGCGAGCTCTTCCCGCAGCTGCTGCCTACAAATACAAGTATAAAATTTCATAATGTCACAAGAAGAAATCAAAATTAATCAAACATTAGAAATGTACTGAGTTTGCTCGTGATGACTGAGCTCCTGAGCGTGTTTGTCCTGCATTCGTTTGATCTTATTCTCAGCATCATCATTAATATCCTGCAGCTCTTCTTGATGCTCCTCCTTCAGCCGGTCAAGCTCCTCCTGGTGTCGCTGGGCTTCGGCGGCTTGCTGCTGATGGAGTGTGTCGATTTGTTGCTGGTATTCACCTGCCTTTTGCTGTTCTTCCTGGAGGATGGATGCGCTGGATTCACCAGCTTGGACTCGCTGGTTTAGTTCATTTAATTGCTGTTGAAGGATTGACAACTCCTGATCCTTTACATGTAAATCATTTTGACTTTGCTGGGTAACCACTGCAATGGCTTCCTCCTGCTGGCGCTGGGCCGCGGAGAGCGCTTCCTGGTTTTGTTGCGTTAGGATAGCGATCTGATTTTTGAAGTCTGCTTCAGAACCAGACGCGGATTGCTGAAGCGTATTAATTTGAATGGTCAACTGCTGATTCTGCTCGGTGAGTTGCGTTATCTGCGGGGTCAAAACATTATCGATATGCGTTTGCAGCTGCTCCGCGCCAGATGCACCCTGCTGAAGTTGTACTATCTGCTGCTGCAGCTCCGCGTTCTGCTGTTGGAGCTGTTCCACGCCAGACGCGCCTTGCTGAAGTTGTGCTATCTGTTGCTTGAGCATATCGTTCTCAGGGAGTAGGTTTTCGTCCATGTGCGTTTTGATCTTATGGGTGTACTCCGCATGATCGGCTGCGAGCTTCCTCTCCTGTTCGAGTTGAGCGTTGAGCTGATCAACTTCGGCCTGGTGGGCTTCGTGTGTTGCGGTGAAGTTTGCTGCGGCGTGGTCCATCTTCTGCTGCTTATCAGCGCGTTCGGATTCTAACTCTTGCGTGAGATTTGCTATCTGCTGGTCCCTTGCAGCGAGGTCGGTTGCTACGGTGGCATTTTCCGCCTGGCTGTTTTGCAGGTCCTGGTGGCTGGAGCGGAGGTTGTCCAACTCTGCTTGGAGCTGCTCGGTTTGCGCCGCATGGGTTGCCTGGAGTTCTTGATGAGCAGTGTTTAACCGCGCGACCTCTGCTTGTGCGGAGGAAGCGGCCTCTTGATGGCTCGACAATGCGGCCTGCGCTTGCTCAACCTCCTGCTGCTTGGCAGTGAGCTGTTCGTTCAAGGATGCTATTTGCTGATCGAATTCACTTGTGTCCGGCGGGGAAGGTGAGCGGGTTTGTAAATCGTGCAGCTGCTGCTCGAGTTCTGTTATCTTTGAATTAGACTGTTCAAGATCGGATGATGCTTGCTTACATGCCTCCTCATGGAAATTCGCTCGCTCTTCCCATGCAGCGCGATTTTGCTCGTTGGTAGTTGCCTGTGCTTCCCACTGCCCTCGCTCGGCTTGAGCTTGTTCAAGTTGGGATTGCAACTGCTGCTTGTGCTCCTCATGCTGAGCGGTTTGCGACTGTAAATCTAATACTTGCTGGTCCTTCTCCGCGTGACTAGCAGCGTGGTTGTCAACCTGCTGCTGCAACTGACCGTGGGACTCCTGCAATTGGGCGAGCTCACTAGCAAGTTCCTGCTCCTTTTGCGCTGCGGCCTGCTGCGCCGTGGCGAGGTTGGACGCGTGCTCGGATTCTAACTGCTGGAGCTTGCTAGCGTTATCGGCGTTAGATTGCGTGAGGGAGGTGTGCTGCGCGGAGAGCTCGTGATACTTCTTTGTGATTTCTTCCCTCGCGTTGTTTTGCTCGATCAACTGCTTGGACAAATTTTCCCGGTGGGACTCCAACGTTTCTTTGGTCTGTTTCAGCTTCTCCTGGTTTTCAAAGACAATATTAAAGTCGTTATCCTTCTTCTCGTAGCATTCCTTATTGTGCTGAGACGTCTCACGCTCTGCTGCCAATTGCGCTTCAAGCTCATCGCAGTTCTCTTGTAGCAGTTGGGTTAACGCGCATTCATCCTCGAACGATGCTTGGATTGTGTCAAGTGCTTTCTTGGTATGTCGGAGGTCGATTTCTACGAGTTCCTTGGCTGATTTGAGGTCCTCGTAGTCGTCGTTGGTGTATGGGTGGTTTTCGAGGTCGGATTTGAGGGATGTGATTTGGTTGTTCAAAAACTTTGTGGCTACATCGTGGGAGATTTGCAATCCTTGCATGTCAAACTCTAGATCCGCGGCTTCTGACTTTAATGCGTCGATCGTTTTGCGCAGGCCAGTGATGACACGCTGCTTTTCATCCTTGTAGATTTGGAAGTTGTGCTTTGTGTTCTTATGGGAGGCTTGCTCCTTTAGTAGCATTGAGCCGAACTTGTCCTTGGCTTGGATCATACGCTGGAGGACTTCCTTCTGCGCATCATGCATGGACATGAAGCTGCCGAACTGTTCAAAAAGCTCGCGGGGGCCGTGCTGCGCGAGGTAGCAGCCGAGTGGTGTTGGGCCTTCTGCTTGCTGCGTTTTGAGGAGCTTGATTTCGTTGCGGAACTCCATGCATTGATCTCGGAGTCGGTTATTCTTTCCTTGCAATTCTTCAACTTCCTCAGCGTATTCGTGGCAATCCCGTTTTGCGAGGTAAAGCGCTGCCTTTGGTCCGCCTTCATTCGTTATCATCTCTTCAGCCTCCTTTAACTTTTGCACCTCCTCTCGTAGCTTGCGGTTTTCATTCTCGAGTTTTGACCGGTCGGTGACTACCCGCTGAGGGGAGGATGATTGCGTTCGGCGTGGTGGCGTTTGGCTGGGGGTTAGTTGGGACTGCTGGAATACGACCTCTGCGTCGGTGTCGAGGAGCTTGTTCAGCTCTGCGTTTTCCTCGCGGAGTGTTTCAGCTTCCGCTTTCTGCTTTTCGAGCTGGTCGCGTAGGAATTTGATCTGAAGCGCTGCGTCATCCCGCTGCGGCGATGGGGAGGGGGAGAAAGTGTTGTCATCGTCGGGGAGCGGGACGTTGGCCCCGGTCGGGCGGGAGGATGACTCAAGTTGACGGATTCTGGATTGAAGCTCTGCAATTTGGTTAGTCTTCTGCAGGCTCTCCTGCGCTAGTCGATCAATCTCCTCATCCTGCGCTGCGTAGTCCGCTGCCAACTCATTCTTTTGAAGTGCTGCCTTCTCCATCAAATCTAACGCCTGCTCGTTATTCTGCTTCAAGTCATCATACCTCGCTTGCAGATCGTCAAGCTGGTCCTGCAAATCGTCCCGCTGCGCCGCGTTCTCCCCGCACTCCTGGCGTAGTGCATCAAACTCATTCCTAGTGGCCTCCATCTCCTGGCGGAGATCGTGATCGGTGGTCTTTTCCAATTGAATTGACCGAAGCTCTGCAAGATCGGAGGAAAGAATATCATTACGATGGGAGAGCGCTGCGTTTTCGGAATTCAACACGCGGATCTGCTCGTTCAACTCATGGATATTGTTTTCCGATTGAAGTCTGTCCTCGGCGTGTTGAAGTTTCACATTGGTGCGGTCCTGCTCATGCGCGTCCAATAAAGCTTGCTTCTCATCGGCATGCAATTGAATCAACCGCTGGCGGTCTTCTGTGTGGGCGTCGGCGAGCGTGTTTTTCTCCTGCTGATGATTGTCAATAAGCTCTTGCTTTTCCCTGACGAACTTTTCCTTCAATGCTTGCTTCTCTTTTTCACATTCTGCAACTATTGAATCCTTCTCCGCAGGGGAGATGGAACCATTTCCACCGCTGGATTTTTGCGCGTCGATCAAATGAGTTTGATGCTTCGCTTCAAGATCAGCTACGTTGGAGGTATGTTGTATTTTCAGATCACTCACTTCTTGCTCGTGTTCATTTTTTACATCTTTTAACTCCTGTTCCACAGCGTTTAATTGCTCTTTCAGAGTAGCGATTTCATCACACAAATCTCGCGTCTCTCCAGACCTGACAAAACAAAATGAAAACGATAAATACATGTAAATTGTGGAAATCAAGATGGTCAACAATTTTTTTTTAATTTTTGAAGCGTACAAATCTTCTCGGCGTGGAGGTGCGTCTTTTAGTCTGTCTAATAGAGCAAAATTATCTACATTCAAATCCGGGTTTGCGGCTAATTGGTTATATTTGTGCTCGAGCTCATCCAACTTTTTCTTTTGCTTATCGCACTGCTTCATCGCCTTATCCCGAGAACTCCTCATCTTCTTCGCATCCTCCGTTTGCTCGTCATATAACTTTGTCATGGACACTCTAAAATCCTCAAAATGCTGGGCCTGCTCCTGCAGCTGCTCATCCTTCTTTGCGATAATCGCTTCTAACTTCTTTTCCTTCTTTTTTGCAGCTTTTAATATCTTCTGCCGTTGGCTAAGCTGACCTCGATTCATGCTAGTATTCGCCTCGCTTTCCTCCCTCATTGGATGCTCATTCACACCCCTACTCCCACCAGTCTGCTCATTGGTTGTTCTCGCTTCTAATGCGGGAGCTTGGTCGAAACTATCATCCACATTATTGCGGGTAGGGGCGGGGTTGCTTACTACAGCAGTGGTGTTGGTATTTGTGAAGATATCATCATCGGCAAAGAGATCATCGTCGTCGTCCCACGCCATTGTTTAAAACTTTGTTATATACTGTACAATATTAGAAAACTATAAGCGTAACCACGGCAAAAAGTAAAAATGTATATCTGTGGTATATACTCTTAATAACAAAAAAGTAGCGTGGCCAGAAAAAAATGGCTGGATATGTTAATCATAAAAAGAAGTTGATATATTATGGAAAAGAACCAATACACACGTATGCAAAATAATAATTTCTGTTTCTGTCTGGTTTGAAACAACACTAACTTTCTATAAAAACTCAACAACACCATAGCCGTCACATGTAAATGAGTATGATTTGACAAAAATTCCGTTACTGCCGATTAGCTCATCCTACTACAAATCGTTGCAACTTGAAACTTCCGGCGCAACAGTTGGTTGTTATTTCTAATTTGATAAATTTATTCGATTTTGTTTGTTTTTTGTTTGTGCGGGGTCCATTCAAACTTTTCACTTAATGGTTGGATGTGATGTGATATCGCATCATGGTATGATTGTTTGAAGTGATATAGTAAGTCTGAATGAACAGGGGGTGCAAAATTATTTGGTTTGTCTAGTCCAAGGACCTCACGCGTCAGCACGGTATCGCGAAGGGTTTGGATAGGTTTGGTTAGTTTGTCTTTGGGAATTGCGCTGCGTTTACTTGAATAATCCCAACAATCACACCGAAGAGACCAAGAGCGCTGCCGAAAATTTCAATGATAAGCATCTTCACAAACATATCAGGTCGCTGGGCGTCAGAGAGGGCGCAGCCGGAACCGGAGATGCCGACGCAGATACCACAGACGAGATTGGAGATTCCGACACTCAAACCTGCAAAAACAAAGGGAAAACAAATTAAAAACAAACCATTTCATTTCTCGAAGTGAAACAAAAAGAAAATTAAAGCGCATGGTGGCGGCGGAATGCGGTGGATAAGTGGAAAAACCGCAATCGTTGCTCGGGTGCGCCAGTGCCACTGCCGGCGCCGTCAGTCAACCAGCGGTCTCTTCGCACGGAGATGTGCACCTGCGAAGAATGGCTGTGCTGCACCATTGGCCGTCCGCGGCAGATTTCATGCAATTGGATACCGCAAAATGCGCAAGCAAAGCATACACAATAGCTCATTCCGAAAAAAAGAAATAAAAATCCAAACCATGGTAATAAAATCTATGGATGGCGGTGCACAGCGCGAGCCTGCGCTGACGTACAAGTCTAGGCCTGAGGTTTTCTTGTTCATGACGCATTTTGAAATCCACGACAGTTATGTGACGCATTGTGCGCATGACTTTCTACCAAATTCGGCCCAAGGAAACGCGCAACACATAAATAAAAAAAGCGCAATTAAAATTGTACCAACGGAGAAGAGGCAATATCCGGCAGTCATGACACTCGCTTTATATCCAGTCGGAACGCACGGAACCTATCAAAACAAAATCAGATTTGAAAATACCGAGAAAACTGCGCTGAAAAGAGAAAAGTACGTCGAATTCCATAGATCCTTGCATTTTGTTCGCCATAATAATCGCCATGATAACACCATAGATGGCAACAGCTTCGCAAAAAATAATAGAAACCAAATTCTTGGATCGAATTCTTGGTGCCTACAAATCAATCGAAAACATCAACAAAATCAAAAAAAAACATACATTTTCATAAAAAAACGTACTTTGATGGCGGCGCCGACGAGGGATGAGCCGGTGATAAAAATACCCCAGGCAGCTCCGATAACCGAGAGGCCGATGGAGAAGGCAATGCCCATAGCACACCACGTCTACAAAAAAAATGAAAAATATCATCAAATTTGTAAGAAAAAATATTGTTTTTGTATCAAAAATGTGAAAATCATACCCACGGGGGGACGGCGGTCAACGTTTGACCCCAGGACAAGCCGTGGCAGGGGGTCTCAGTCCAATCGACTCCGTTTGCGGAATAGATACTCTCCATTGTTGTTATATTTCGTTAAATTACTGTGTTATATGTGCAAATAGTTGTGATTTATGTGATATATTTACTGCAATATAATCCTATATAATGGAACGATGGTGTTAGGTGAACCAAATTTGTAATGTTACGCAAAAAAGTAATAATACTTACTGGACTGCTACAAATCAATGTTAAAATAAAGGTACGTAATTGAATTACATTACACATCTAGACTCTCTCTCTACTACCGACTTCTAACTATGTCACGACAACGTATCGCTCCCAACAATGTTCATCCAATTTATTCAGTTTTGACTTTGCGTGTGTAGGATGGAATGACACACCTCAAGAAAAACAGAAGGGCTGGAACCCAGCCGTAGATAAGAACCAGCATTGCATATCGGACCATCTTCATATGTTCACTATCATTTGTATGTGGGAAAGGTACATTCGGTACAGGCTTGTTCAAAAATTTACAAAGTGGTTCCCATCCTTCCGTTACGGTGTATTCTAATAGCTTGTCTGCAGGAACAGTGGATGCTACTTGTTGATTGTGCATCTCGTACAATTCCTGAAACCAACCAGGAGGTTTATCTTGCCAGCCGTATGTTAATGTGCACGGCTCAAGATTCATCGTGGTGGTGCCCATAATGCAGCGCACAGCGTTTATGTCTTGAAGTAGGGGTATCCATGTTAGAAAAGATGGGAAAGTGAATGAAAATGGTGCGGATTGGATTGCAACCATTTGCATTAGGGTGGTGAAACTTTTTGCCCAGCCGGTAGATCCTTTTGGATGCTTGGTCAGAATCACTTTTGCATTTGGGAAAATGCTCATCTGCTCTTCAAATAATTCACACATTGGATTATCCATAGTCGCAGTGAAACCCAAATCACTGATCTCTCCCCATAATCTATGAGCACCGAGTCTCCTGTCCGCGTATTCGCGCCATAACTTTGGCTGTGTGTGATTCTCCAAAAACTGCGCCATGTGATAGGTCTTGTACCCTAAAATATCCAACGCAACCTGCATCGAAAAAATTCAAAAATGATCTACAGAGAAACATTTCTTTCCGTTGAAATTTAAGAAATCCATTTTGATGACTTGCATTGACATTGTCCCCGTGCGGCCGAGGCCTGCTACGATCACTTCTATTTCTGCGCATACTGGAGTTATCAATGCGAGAATTCTCCGCATAAACATGTTCGATATTTATATCTGAAATCTTACACAAATAACGAATCAAGTGCACGACAACGCAATAATTATCATGTCAAATGTAAATTAAAAGTAAATAAATCAACTTGAATTCTCATCTTCCTCCGGCCCGAGAAGTTCAAGCATAAGCTTATCGATTTCATCCATACGCGCCTTAGCCGTTTGATATGCGCGTAGATACAATTTCTCGGCGCGTTCAGGGTCTCCCCACAGCACCGCGTCGCTCCAACGATAATCGTGCCAACGCCACATCTCCAGCTTGATCGTATTCGGAGGCGCTGGAATACCTTAAAAATATAAAAATTTGAAAAGTGTTACAATTTCAAAAAGATATTATTTTTTTAAATCCTGAAATAGACTTGGCCATGCTTCAATCCATAAAGTTTTGACAGGTCCGGCTTCACTATGGGTTGCAAATGGATACGTATCACCCAAAAACGGTGCCATACCGCCGTCGAGGCCGATATCAATTTTGTCTTGTTGATCTAACCTCCACCAGAAGCCAGGATCTAACACCAACGGAATATACGACCCCGCTGTAAACGCCTCGGCGAGCGCATCAGGGTTTGGTATTTCAGTGACTGGGACAGAACTTAACGTTCGTACATTTGTAATCCAAATTGCGAATGAACCATCACGCAGATGCTCAGGGACCTCCTCTCCAGTTGCTTCTTGACATAGTTTGTAATACTTGGCAGCGAGGGTATGCACCAAATTTGACGTTGTCCAAATCATACCAAAGAACCGATCCCTTGCATTATAGTAAATTGGCATGCCGCAGTGCTTTAGCCAATAAGGCATGGACCGCACGCCTCGCACCGCCGCTAAAGCAAAGGCCGCAGTGAAAGTACCCCCGCTAATCCCCTCAAAACTAACCTCGTTCCGCAAGCGATGCCCATACTTCTCCAATATCGCCGTGGTCACACCCGCTTGGTAAAAATGCAACCCTGCACAACCGCTAAATAATATCCGCTTGTTAAATCTCACCGGCACCACCGGATCCAACCCAAATGAATACTCCCTAGTACCAACATTTGACCGACTACTCGGAGAAACCTCCCCCAACAATCGTCGCTTCCTCTTCTGGCAGAACTTAGCGCAGAAGCAGAGGATGTTACCAAGCGCCGTAGCGAATGCGAAGACAAACCAGTGCGTACCGCATAAAACAATGATAATCCGATCTAACCATTTATTATCCGGATCGATCCATTCGAAGAATGCTTTTCGCTTGCCCTGCCGCTCCTCATGCACCTCCTCAAAATTTGCATGCGATATACTCCTCGAAAATTCATGCTTGTGACCTCGATAAAAAAGCATTTCATATTGAAAAAAATGTAAAATCACATGAATTTCGTCACTTTTAAATCATTTTTTGAATTGTACATGGTGGACAGGTCGTCTCAAAATCCTCAGGGATGTCTTCACTTGGTACAACGCGCCGTCTCGCCATTATCTATGTAGACTTGATCAAAATCAAAAGAAAAGTAGGAATAATTAGAACTTGAGATTGTTTTGAAACGAACGTAATACTGGGGCAACAAACATATCATAAAAACTAAACGCCAACTACAAGAAACAACAATCAACATGGCATTCAAAAAAGTAAAAAATTAAAGTAGCGTCACGACAGCAACTCCTCCATGACCACGTCAATTTCACTCATCCGCTCTTTCGCTGTCTGATAGGCACGTAAATATAAGCGTTCCGCCCGATCGGTATCCCCCCATAGAACAGCGTCGCTCCAGCGGTAATCATCCCAGCGCCATAACTCTAATTTGATTACATTTGGCGGGGCGGGGATGCTCGGCCAGCATTCTATCCACAACGTTTTAGCATCTCCAGCAAAACTTTGATTACTAAATGGATAGTTATCTCCAAGAAATGGAGCCATACCCCCGTCTAAGCCAATGTCGATATCAGAATGGTAATCCAGTCTCGACCAAACATGTGGGTGTAGAATGATTGGGATGAAGCTACTCGCAACGACTGCCTCCCTCAAAGCGGTAGGATTTGAAAAATCACTTATCGGCACGGCAGATAACGTTCGGACGTCTGTAACCCAAGCGATCATACTGCCATCTTGACAATGTTCAGGCAGTTCCTTCCCAGACACCCGCTGGCATTCATTATACCATCGATCCGCCGCGGCTCCGACCTCGCCGCTGGTTGTCCAAAACATACCAAACATACGATCGCTTGCATTTTGATAGATGGCCATGCCGCAATGCTTGATCCAGAATGGGATGCTGCGGATACCACGCAATGCAGCAAGGGTAAAAGCAGCGGTGAAACTCCCCCCGCTGATCCCCTCAAAACTTACATCGTGCCTTAGTCTATCCCCATATTTTTCAAGAATCGCCGTCATGACACCGCTTTGATAAAACTGTAAACCAGCGCATCCGCTAAACAATATCCTACGGTTATGCATGCACGGCACCGGCATTTCTTCCTTTGGGAGCTTGCCCTTGCTTGCAACAGATTTGGGCGAGGCCTCCTGCATCAGCCTTCTCTTCCTTCGTTTTATAAAACTTGCGATAAAACAAAGAAAATGGCCCAATGCAGTAGCAAAGCACATCACCACGAAATGATACCCCATGAACAGTAGAATGATCCGGTCAAGCCATTTCCCCGTGGGATCCACCCACTGCCAGAACCTCTTCCTCTTACCAAAATATTCGGTATGAGGTTCATCATGAGGAGCATTGATATGCCGTCGAAACTCCTCTGCATGATCCTTTGGACACGACTTCTCAAAATCAACCTAAATCAAATAAATAAATAAATGCTTTTTTCATCTATTTTCTTCAAAATCCATTTCTTCAACTTGTCCATCGGGTTGGTGAAACCCTTCATCGTCACTGATCAAAATAAACTCACGCTCATCGTTCTGCGTCCTTCGTTTCCTCACCCCAGTATTGTCTTTCATACTAATGGGTAAGCGAAAAGTATGTAAAAAATTGAAATTAAGTAGAACTTGAAATTTGATAATTAATACTGAAACGATGAAATTGTTTTGAACCGAAGGGGCAAACACGAAAAATTATAGATTAATTGCTAAAGATTACGACCGTGATTAACTACCAGATACCACACAACAGATTTGTGCATTCTCACACGGAAAATTATTAAATTTTCAGATTTCTCCTGCGATTCAATATTTACGGTGAACGTTTTGCAAAATGCAACTTTAGTGTTTAGAGGTCTAATATGTTTTATGGGTCAACAAATGTATTGATTTCAATTTTCCAAATCTAATCGGCGTATCACCCGGGGCGCCATCATTTGCTGGTTCTGTGGTGTGCGGTGCAGGTGGCCCATAGACTGCGTACCAAAATTAGACGCTTGAGCTGGCGCAGTACCTAAAAAAGCAGAAAAAATATATCAACTGTCTTTTTGACTGCCATAATCAAACATTTTTTCGCAATCTCTTTCGCGTACTTAAGCCATGAATGTCCGCGAAATTCATTCCTTGCGAATTTCGCTTGCTCGTCTCCGCTCCCTGCGACTGCCTTCGATCACCTCATATTTCAAAGCATGTCAGTGCTTAAGAATGAAATCAAACGCATAATAAGAGTGTTATATACGTGATGCTCCAGAGGCGCTGCCGCGTCGATTTGAAAACTCATCTTTTGACGATGAACTCCTCCTCATACCTAAAAATAAAAAATGAAACTTTATCTCCCTGTCAATAAATGAAAACAAATAATGAATAATACTGCTCTGTGCTTTAGATGATGAGGACGGAGGGGGCATATACTGTCGTAAATTTGGTTTAAACGTCGGTTTCTCTTGCCGATCAGCTAAACTTTTCCTCCTCTCCTCCCTTGCGCTCGCATCTTCATACAACCTAAAACCGAAACAAATTCGATAAAAGAAAAGAATTTTGGAAACAAAAAACACAAAAAATCAACAAAAATGAGTGAAATCGATAAAATTTGGAAGAAAAATAATGCAAAATTTACATTTTTTGAAAAACCTTTCCTGGACCGATTTGAAGTCCTCTCCGCAGCTGGATTCATCTTTAGATCCCGGGCGGACATCTGCCGCGGACTAGCCTTGGATAGATGCTGTCGAGAATTGGACGAGCTGATACTTTGCACCTCAAGATTTGCATGAAATACTTTTTCTGCAGAAATATAAATAATCTTTTTGATCATTTGGTACGCGGTCATCCTGCCGCATGCGTCTCCTATACGTCTCGCTGCCTTGATGTAATCGATTAATAAAACTTTTCTCATACAACGGATGCAATTTCCCCTCTGACGTATGCCCTGAATACCGCTCAGTAATCTCCTGCAGCTGTTCTTTGGTTGGCTCTGGGGTAACATACTGACCACTGCTTTCATCAAGGACTGGGGTGTTGCGTTGCTCCAGCTGTTTTTGAAGGTATTTTGGTATCTCTGGTGATGGTGGGTTTGGGAAAAGGATCTTATGTGTTGCGCGGAGAAGCGGACTACCTGGCGGCTGACTGCAAAATAAAAAAATATTTTTTGGTTTGAAATAATTTGTATCAAAATTTGTAGTTGTTTTGAGGACATATACGTTCATTTGAAAACATTTTTTTGTATTTTTACTTTGGAAATGTGCGACGGGATTTTTCTAAGATTTGCTCAAGGCAAGTTGGATTTTGCAATGTGGACCGCATAAGCTCAAACTGCTCATTGAGCTCGTTCACCTGAAAAACGAAAAAACATTATAAGAAACTTCATTTTCAATCGAAAATGTGCAAAAAACTTCTATCTTGGACCTCTGCTTTTAGTAATCGGTTTTGCTTATCGTACAGAATGTTCTGTTCGTTTAATTCATGATCTGTGGTCGGCGCGCTCTCCCTTTTGTCGTCTATCTAAAAAACAAAATTGAATTTTTGAAAAATGAGAGATTCGGACGAAAAATCATGAAAAATTACCAAAAATAAGCAAACAGAAAAAATATGACATCACAAAGATGATAATACCCCTTTCTTGTACAATATGCTGTAATACGCAGTTCTTCTGCTCTAGTTCTGAGTTCTTTTGCTGGAGTGCGCGGATTTCGTTTTGTAAGTGGTCAATACCACTTTGCATGTGGGTCATGTCCTTATTGTATTTTTGCGCTAACTCGTTGAACTGTTCACATTTTCTATCTACTTCTTCAATGTAAGGTTTTGCAAAATCTTCAATAGCCTCACATCAACATGATCAATTTTGACCAACAAAAAAACAAATCAAAATTTGCAAAACTAAAATCTGAATTTGTATCAAAATTGGCAAAAATCAATGTCCGTGCTCGATTTTTTGACTTTTATTTCGAACTTCGTTATAATAATCTTTGACGCTCTCCATGTATTTGTGTTTGAACGGCTCGTACATATCATTAAACAACTTTACTTTTAGCAGCAACGTTTTGATCAGACTGATAAATCGGATCGACAAATTGTTCACCTGAAAAACAAAAAACATCGAATTCGCGCTGAAATGAGCAAAAACATTGAAAGTGTTTGCACATGAAGATTGAAATTTTTCTTTCGTAAAAAAATCTTTTTGAGGACTGTGGCTGATTGATTATCGCTACACATTTCCTCAAGCACTTCATGTATGTTGTCAAGACTGAAAACAAAAAAAGGAAACATACAGAAGAAGGTTTGTGTACAAAATGCATCTCTTGCAATCTTTTTTAATATCATTTCGTTTTAAAAGAAAACCTTGTGTTGAAGTCTGTTTCCTGGTCGTCCCATGATGCTATTTCATTTAATATCCGTACAAGATCCTGCTGTTCAATTTGAAATTTCCCATCTCGCCAGGTCGGAATATCAATTATAGGCTCATCGTCTTCCCCTGAAAAATTTGCGCGGCGCCCAACAATTTGATTTATAACCTATCATTACAAATTTCAAGTATATACATTCAAATCTACTCAAACTAAACTGGAAACAGTAAAACATTTTTTCAAATTTGAAAAAATGTTTCCAAAACATTACCCAGGCAGCATTTGGAGGCTCTTCGGGTATGGTAGCTCCGTGTACTTGCTGAATCTCCTACATATGCAAAGCAAAATCAAAAATTGTTGTATCTTCCGATTAAATTATGTTCAATCTTGAGGGTTTTACGTGAAAATGGGGCTCGTGTTCTTCGCTTTCAAGGGAGCGTGGTAAGCTGGATATTCGTTGTTCAACCGGTAAATCGGTGGCGTCGGATTGTTCGGGTGTGATGTTCCGCTCCATAATTGTGTGTTTGGCTCAGATTATCTCTAATTATATTATTTTTTTCTATTAGTACGATGGAATGGTAGGGGCACAAGACAATCGTACAAAACAATACACAAAAAACAAGCATCAGAAACAACGGCTCTTTTGATGAAAGCAGATGATATATTTCAGTCATATAAAGATCGCATTGTATTTGAGCTTCAGGCCTGGGCCTGCTGCTATTTGCAATTCCGCGTGAAGATAATAAATAATTATTTGAATTTCGTATGCTGTTGCATTACTTTTTCTTCTTCAAAGATTTCTTTTTGCGGTCTTTCACGAGCTGCTTGATGACCTGATCCAATCTCTTGCGGTTGCGGTCGTGTTCTGGAAATGCTTCGGGCTTGTCAGAGAATGCCCAGTTTTCCAATTCTGCGCAACAAAAAAATAGAATTGTGTATTAGATGTTCATTTTTAATGTACGACATTGCAATATACAAAAATACATCCTTCTTGTAACCACGAATTTCTTCCAAGGTGGGTTTCGCCGTCTCCGCGCTGGCTTTCTTTTTCGCAGTGGGTTTCTTTTTCTTCTGCTGTTTTTTGGGCATGGTTGATATTTCGTATGATACTGATGATAGACCGATAAATCTGAAAACGGAGATAACGTTGACGCATCATGACATTGTGCAATGTAATACCAACCAAAATCACAACAAACATCACAATTATGAATTTCAACAAAAATAAGCTGTCGGCGCAATAATTGTCAAGCTGGCATGATTACCTTAATTTTCTTCTTGAATTGAGGGAATTCCTCGCCTCTGTCGCTGAAGGCCCAGGATTCTAATTCTGCACAACATAAATACAAAAATTCGAACATTTTGAATTCATTCTGAATTTGTGGCACTGTTTGGAAATGCAAAAATCAATTCCGCCGTTAACCCTTTCAGCTACTACGCAGTTCGGCCAGTTCTTCCTCCCTGTTTTTCGAAGACATTATTGAATTTGAAGTATCTTAAATTTTTATGTTTTTCTGAGAAATATAGAAAATGTAGATTGTGTGTTTGCTTCTGTTTATTATTTAATTTATTTTCAAAACGATTGCAACGTGACATTGTGTAACATAATGACAAACGACATTACAACAAACATTACCAATATGATTTCAACAAAAATAAGCTGTCGGCGCAATAATTTTTAGACTGGCGTTTTATAAAATTTGAGTCTGTTCAAATCTTACGCCAAATATATTAGGTTTTCGTCATGCGATGCTCGGAAACGTCCACCGTCTTCTTCCCGCACATAGTACACCTCCCCTTACTATGCGCGCAGGACGCACAATATTTACCTTCCTGATGGAGTGAGATTTTGCAATTCTTACACTGCCAACCACCAGGTTTATTCTTCAATGCGTTTTTATCCTTATTAAACAAAACCTAAAAACCGAAAACATTTTGATAAAAGAAAGGAATTTTGGATACATCCAACATGAAAAATCAACAAAAATGGATGAAACTGATGGAATTTGACAAAAAATATTGCAAAATTTGCATTTTTTCGAAAAAACATTTTTTAGCATTTTTGGGTAGCTGAAAAATCGAAAAAATCGAATCATCAAAAATGTAAAAATCTGATATCATTTTCGCGATGTGCCATTTTTCCAATTTTGAGTTCCCCACAACCCGATTTTCATCAAAATTTCGCGTTTGCACGCCCTCCAGCAGGAAAAATTAATCACAAAAGTGATAATATCCCTTTGTTGCACATTCCCTCTTATTGGCGCACCTCCATGTCTTCCACCAACCTCACAAATAATTCATGCTTGAAAGACAAATACAATACTAACATACATTCCAATGCCAAGAGTGATAGTGTGTGAACCAAAAAAGAGACGCACATGAAAAGAGATGTCTAATCGTAAAAATCAGAATCGCCGTCCAGATCATCGTAATCGCTTGAAGGGTAGTCTACCGATTTATTGTCGTGGTCGGATTCTTCATCGTCGTACGCTCCGGCGTTCAACCAAAGATCGTTGTACGTTGCGGATTCACCTTCTAGCTCGACAAAACCATGATTCATGGAGGAGAGAAGCTCGTCAAGTCGGCTAATACCACTGGTTTCGTCTTCCTTTTCGATTTCCATTTCGTAGACGTCGTATTCAAATTCGTCCGCGCCAGTCGTTGGCACTTCTATCATGGATATGCCGTTGCATTGGATAGCGCTGGGTGTGGTTGTGGATGCTACTAGATCGATCACATCGATATTGTCCTGCCGGCGACGTTGCACCTCCTTGAACTTTTGCGTTTTGGATAGGTTGAGGATTTCCTGCTTGCGCTTCTCTGCGGAGGAGGACGCCCAATCCTGGTTCTTCGGCGCGATTCTTTTTTGCGGAGTGGATTGTCTTTGCTTTGCTAGTTGGATTGCGAAATCGGCAGCTGCCTCGGGCAGGCTTTCTACGTGCCGAAACACTGCCACACCTTTTTCTGTATGGCGACGCTTTGGATCCGGAACGACCATACATGGAAGCACCTCCTGATCCCGCCTTCGTTTGACCTGATTTTGATTGAAAGGTAAAATGAAAAAAAATGTAAAAACATGACGCTTGCTGCTGAAAGAATAAAAAAGCTTGCTGCGCGAATTTTCATTTTCCTTTGCCATTATTGCCGCGCGAATAAAGAAAGAACTTAAAAAATTAAAAGACCGAAATTTTACCGCTTCGGAAAGCGGGTGGCCAAGAATAAAATACCCTGCCAGAATTGACGCAGCTGATGCACGCAGCTTGGATCAACGCTCACCGACGCACCAAACGTATTCAAAGGCGTAACCAAGCGAACTTGTACAGGGGCCATCCGGACCATCAACAGTGATAACCAGCTCTTTATCAAATTCATGTGGATCATCTTGCGGACCGGGGGTATCGTTTTGAGACACCTTCTCAAAAAAGGGTAGACCTTTACTTGGTACAGCCACCAGCTGGCGGTGGAAATTTCGATCCGCAGCAATGCGTTGTCGCTTGGTCGTTTCCTTCGCGAGCGCATCCTCATAAAGCTCCCCCACGATGCGCTTGTACTTGCCATCTGGAAGGAGATGGACTTGTCAACCAAATTTGAATGCGGCAACAATGGCCTTTCAAGGCACGTGGCCGATGCATTAATTCCTCATGCATTAGAATTTAGTTGCGGAACTTGTTGATGAAATCGCTGCATCGTCGGTGACCGGAGGAGGCGGCAATGACTGCGGGTTGTGCGAATAGGCTTGTGGAGAAGAAGAACCTACGCTTCCGCTAAGCTAATTACCGGCAGGCTGCAATGGACTACAGCTTCGTCTTCTTTGTTGAACGAGCTCATGCTCATCATATACCCAACATCCCTGCGACACATCGGGCATTTTAAACTTGCTTGAGAATTTCTCGCCTCTGTCGCTGAAGGCCCACTTTGATATTCAAATAATAATTTGAAGCGTAAGCAGCGGCTGTGCTACACGGGCATTTATCTGCTGAGGGAATTCTTTTGGCGCCGCATCGCTGAGATTACCTTAATTGTCTCTCTGAACTCAGGGTGTTGCTCGCTGTTGTCGGAAAACGCACAGGATTCCAACTCTGACGCAATTCGGCCAGTTCTGCCTCCCTGTTTTTCGAAGACATTAATTTGAAATATTTTTATGTTTTTCTGAGAAACTGATTACGCTTCAAATAATTAATAATTTGAAGCGTAATCGCAAGGGCATTATTTTCGCTCAGTGTCGGCGCGTAACAACGGCTCGTTTGATGAAACTAGATGCTAGTGATTTTATTGTTTTTCAAGTCTTCGCGCGGCTCAAGCTGGCACCGAACAGAAGATTTTCAAAACGCGGCGACACATCTGCATCGCTAAACCAAATAAATATCAATGTTACCAGCAGAAGGTCTTCCGAAATGATTTTTCTGAACGCGCTGTCACGAGTCTGGACTCGGCAGCGGGCCGGGTCTCTGGCAAGGATTGCGCAAGATCGGTTTTTTGGGTTGGCTGTCCATCACGGCGCGGCAACACGTCTTTCACAGCGAGATCAAAAACGTCAGCATAATGATATATTTTAAAACGACGATGTTGATGGTATTTGAACTTATATCAATGCTACCGCTTGTGACTCTACCTTCTAGATCCTCCGTGTATTCAAACTCGTATACCGCTCTTTCTTGGTACATCTGCGTCGTTAATCCACGCGTCAAGAAATACATGGCGCATTCGGATTTGCGTCTTCCATCATCAATCTTTCCATTAACCAATCGACCCTCCCAATTTCACGACTAGGCGCTTCAACCAGCACTGCGGCATACGGATCAATATCATGCGACCAATCGCCAAGAATACACCCTTCGTGTATTCAGACTCGTACACAGCTCTTTCTCAGTATATCTGCATCGTTCATCCATGCGTCAAGAACTGCATGGCTTTTCTTTATGAACCGAATAATCAAAGGATCGTCGGAGTCGGGCTCATGGATCAGCGAGAGATTATCTTCGAAACATACCGTTTGCGTGGCGCTGGATGCCTTCTAGACGTTCTTACTCTTGATGGTCTTGCTCTTGGAAGCTTTCGCGAGCTGCGAGATTTTTTGCTGGATCAGCGAGAGATTATTTTCGAAGCATAATGATATGTTTCATTACAATTTAAAAAAAATTCCTTAAGCCAATTGCGCCATATCCATGGCGACTTGCCAATTAATTCTCACCGGTGCTTTTGATCTGCGGTTTTCTAGTTTTGCTTTGATCGCGCTGCGACAATATTGCCGCAAGCGGAGCAAAATCATCATCTTCTACGCGCTGATCTTCAAACCGTTGAAGTAAAAGTTGAGCACCGGAATCGTGCGTCGAGGCATCTTCAGGCCATAGATGGTTTCCACGCGCCATCGAAACGCTTTGTATTCCACGGATCTTCTTCTGGACTTGTGGGTGAAAATCGCAAAAACAAATGCATCAACAATTCAATCGTATATGCGACGAAAAGATAACGGACATACGACGATTTTGGTGGTATTTGAACTTTCGCATGTTCGGTAACAAGCCGCCGTCTTCGCCGCGCTCGCAACATGGCAGCCGCAAACAAACTGCAAAAACAAAACTAAAATTCATCCCTTTGTCAAACTCTCAGTAAAACAGTCTCCTTCGGTGCATCGTCAAAAGCCGGCAGCCGCCGCTTATGCGGGCTCCTACTCCCTTCGCTTAAAAAACTATTCTTACTGCCGGTGGCAATGTTAAACCCACTCCCCCGACCGCGCACTGGCGAGTCCTCTCTGCAGTGGTCCCTCTCATACATACTATTCTCAAACTCCCTCTGCGCCTTCAAACAGGCCTCTTGCAATAGACTCTTCTTCTCATTGGCACATGTGCATTCTGGATCCTGTATTTATTATTTTAATTGAACCAGATTGATTTATATTGAAATGATGAACCAAAAAAAGTTGTCACAACACATACTCTTGGCATTGGAATCAAAAAATCTTAAAAATTACAATAAAAATGAAATCGTACTACTGATCTGCTACCGTCCTTCCAAGTATCTGGATTCACAGCCCTATGCAGCTTCTTCTCACACTTATTGCACACCATTGAATTCCCCAATTGAAAAAGAATTTATATATTATAGTAGAAAAAAGGTACCACTAGTGTTGATATGTTTTGATATATTGAATTACAAAAAAAGGGGGGCAGAAGAAACGAACGTAAATTGATACAATAGTAAATGAAATCTGAACCTACAACTTAAACGACTAAGTAATGATTTTCTACAATGATTACATTATCTATCTGCATTGATGTGATTTTGAAACCCGTTCAAAATTCTTAAATATGTTTGGAAGGAATGAAATGGGCGAAATCATCATCCTCTGTCGAGAACCTGTTTTTTCTTCCTCGGAGTGGCGCGCATGTCGGGTCCCGCCTTTCAAATATCGCCGAGACTCACACAAAAATAAAACGCCATCAAAAATGCAGAGAATAATGGAAAAAATGATCGTACAAGAGTAAATGAGCCAATCAAAGCATTTGCTTGGTCCCTCTAACCATAAATGTGAATGGGGGATCGCTTCTAACCCTCTCTTGTGAAAGACTGAATAGTTGATGGCGCTCCCGATGGCTATGTATAGAAAGAGGAAGAAGTAGAACGTCTTGGTGATATTCCACAACGATTTGAATGCTGCGGAATGAATCGAGAACGGCACTGTCGTCGTGGACATTCCCATATCACTGCCTTCTGGTGACCACGACCAAATAGACTATGCAAAATAATTACAAAAATATAAGAATTCGAAAATCAAATCAAATAGAAAGAAATATTTCGTACAGAAGATTTTCGAGAGTTGATGTCGGTGATGGAGTTGGTTGGTGAGTATGGATTCTTGAGCTGTGCAGTGAAACCCTTTTGCGTTTTGTCCCTTTGAAAACAAATCCAAAAATAAACAGTTGTTCATGTTCAAATATTCATGAAAATATATAAGTACTCATTCTAATTTCAAATTTATTTATCGATTACCCATCGTTGATGAGACCGGAGGATGGGATGGTAGGGTTGCCCATGTCGCTTTGTTTCTTAGCGAGGAAATCTTTCACAGCTTGAACCTGGGTCATGGCGATGAAGTGCTGAAAAATTGATGTACGAATCGATTTCATTTCCTTTAATATGAATTATCGAAAATCACGATGAGAAAAAAGCCCGGAGAGAAACGCCGGGCATCGAGCGGTCTGCTTCTTATGCAGTTTGCCATTCATTGCTCGGTTATTTTATGGTTGCCGGTCTGCTCGCTGGGCACGTCCGGACCTGCATTGAACGAGCCGGTCACGGCCCCCACGCCTCCATTCTCAACAAATCGCACCGCTTCCGCCGAGGGGAGAGCAAGTTGCGAAAATGTCTGTTTGGAGCCTTTCAGGCGCAGCTCCTGCACCAATCGGCTGGCGGATTCAGACGCACTACAAAGCAGCCACAACGTTTTTTTCATTGACGTGCAGCCATCCGCCATGCATTTCATTTCCTTTAATATGGATAATGAACAATCAAGTAGAACAGCCCGAGAAAGAATGCCGGGTGGCGATTGGTCTTCTGCAAATGTCTTCGCGCCGCCGAGGCTGTGGCAATGCTGCAGAGGCCAGGTCGCCGTTTTATTTTGGGGATTTCGCATTGCTTCTTCAGAATCGGATAGGTATTCTTAAAAATTCCTGCACGCAGGGCGGCAACACATTTTCAAGCTTTGAAGCCAGTTATTTACAACAGCGAAAACGCGCGCGCTGACCAAAAAATATATTTTTTTGCCCCTGATATCGAAATCAGTACTGGATCCGGGTAGGAATTAAACTTTGCACGAGCCTCCTCCTGGTTTTTCCACGCAATACCATAATCATTCACCTTTACCGAATTCCAAAACATATCAAAATTCATCGCACCATGACCTGGCACTTCCCTCACCTCAAAATTAAAAAGCAAAAATGAAAACGATACAAAAGCCATACAATAAAAAAATCGTACATTGTTATCAAAGTTCGACATCAAGGAGGGTAACTCAAATCCTGCTCCTAATCCGGGCATTGGTAGTGGTGCCGCTGATGCAGGAGCCGGAGCGGGACCGAATGGGTTCAACATAGCGAGAGGGTTAATTCCACTTTCCAATGCGTGATCAATCTGCTCCTTCGTCGGGACGCCAATGCTGCTCGCAACTGTACTCCCACTTGTCGTAACAATATTCCCAGTACTTGTGCCGACACCAGGCGGGCTGGACACAATAAATTTTGGTACACTTGTCGCCCGCAGCATATTCGCCTCGGGATGGTGCCCGCAGACTCCATGACCTGGTACACACAGATGCCCGCTACTCGGCGCGCCACAATCCGCATCGGTAGTACACTTCACAGCGCAATGACTCTTCTTGGTCTCCTTATCCAGCAATAAACACTTCGGGTCATGGACCCCATAACCAAATGTACCAACCGTAGGACAATTATACATAGGCGCCGCCGTACACCCAATCGTACAGATATGCATACCTGCAAAAATTTAAATAAAAAGTACGAAAACGTGCAAACAATTGACGTAAACATCCGAAAATGAAAAATACCGGTTCCATCGAGCTCGCCATCCATATGGGTCAAACTGGGGCAGGGTGGGCCGGGGACATCGGCGAGCGAGGTCATCGGGAAGAGGAGGAATGATTTCATAGCTTCAATTTTACGTTATTTTCAGACTGTATTAAACAATATTAGGTAGTAATTATATGTGTATTGGGCAAATTTTATGTTTGTTTCGTTAGCATTCTGCAACATGCATAATCATTTCATTACAAAAAAACATGTTCAAACGACACAACACGCAACAAAGAAAATGGTACTGAACAACCAGGGTCTTGTCAGATAATTTTACAGGATATGTGTACACTAAAAGTTTGTTTCGCAGAAAATGTTACTCCGTAATTTTTGTTTTTATAGCATTAACCGATTGGACAAGGCTTGGTTGGTCAGTAGGTGTACCTTTCAAAAATTATTTAGGTCGCATGCGCGGGACGGGTCGAAGGGGAGTTCGCTCTCGTCAAGGGGGTAGCGCGGTGGTTCTCTTGATTTATTCCGCTCTCTTAACCTTGCTGTGCATTGCGCTATCTTTGCCTATAGATAAAACATATCATCCTTTAAACATATGATAAAACACATCAACAAGAATCATACCTTCAAAGAATTGTTTTCAAACTCAAACGAAGACGACGGACCGGCAGAATCCCTCTCCTCCTGAACAATTTGCGGCGTCGCAACCCTCCGCTCCTCTTCAAATACTAGTAGCCTCGACACGGGCGCTTTCTGACTTTGCGGGAGAGGCGGCGGCGGTGCTGGCTGCTTCTCAACTTTTGCAGTAGTACTACTTTGCCTAATGATGACGATCATAAATAGCAAAATTTGAAACAAAAGACAAAGAATTTAAGAAAAATGATGTACATGTGCGGAAAAGACGCTGTAGAAGAGGGTGAAGGAGGAAGTGGGGTAGCTGCTGCCCTCTGTGCCTGCTTCTGCACCTGCCGTAACCTCCCTCGAATATCATTTGCCTCCATCCCACTACCTCGTACCGTGGCAGGAATACGTGTCGGCTGCTGCACCGGCTGCATTCTAGAAGCCGGGTCATAACCTTAAATCATACAAAATCATAATGAAACATTGAATTTCTTACTTGACAAAAAAGAAATAATTACCAAATTTGGAGCCGGCGCGGATGGGGATATTAGTTGACGGTCGAGGAGCCGTTTGACTTCCTTGTATCTCCCTTCTTCTCATTGCCCTACAAACCAATATAATTTTATCATTCTGATACAAAACAATATAATTAAATTGAATTATACGCAATATTATTCGGATCTGCGAAAGGTCTTAAAGGTGTGCGGGTGCCTAGAGCAGCTTCACCCCGACTGCGGATCGGTTGCCCCGGCCTTCCTCTTACACTCCGAGGCGTCGGCTGTTTCAACCTAAATGTCGGATATAGATTAGTTTTGAAATCAAAAATGATTGAAACTCGAATGAAAAGATACCTTGAAGGAGGTAAATGTGAAGATCTGGCAGGTGTGGACATACTTGGTGCTGTGGCAACATTTATTTGCCGAGCGTACTCATCCCAATTCCGCAATGACTGCTGCCCGCGTGATGGTATGCCTCCAGCGGTTTGGATACCAGACGGTCGGTTGGTTGGTATGGCCTGCGCGCGGCGCCGGCCGGGTGTGCAATATTCATCGACGTTAAGCCGGTTGTAGTTGGTACGTCTTGCTAATTTTTGCCGCTGCTCGGCGACCTTCGCGGCGGCGGTGCTGCTTAATCGTGGTACCGATTGGGGTATGCGCTCATGGCTTTGGCTGTCCCGATCGGAAGAGAGGACCTGGCGGTGGTCGATCGTCGCGCTGCTGGCGCTGGTGTTGAGGCGTGGTTGTCGGAGTTTGGATGGTGTTTTCGGTTTGTGTGGGGATGGGCTGGACCATAGGTGGAGGTCTTTGAGTCGCTTCTGCGCCGGGTCAAAGGGGTGTCGCTTTTGACAGAAGACCTCCGTGCAGATGGCCTCGTGTTTGGCGTGGCTGTGCTTGGCAAACTTTCGATGGCAATGCTTACATTCGACTAAATCAAATGGGTCGATTGTAGCTTGTTCATCGGTTTCGTCTTTTGGGTTTGGGCGGCAATCACTGAGGAATTTTAATACCTCTGCAGTGTCATCGTCATTAAGGCCGAGGCCAAGGCTAGCGCGGATTGGTACGCTCGTCGCGCGGGTGTTACTCCCCGAGGCGTGCAGCGCCTGCTGCTGGCGTTTATGCTGGGGTGGGGACTTTTCGTTCGTGTGCGGGTCGAATTTGAGTGGCGCGGTGTTGGGTTGGATGGTGAGGTTTTGGAATAATAGTTTCTGCTGGAGGTCGTCGAGCGAATGAGTCTTCTTCACTTTTGGCTTCTCTTCTGGCGAGGCACTATCATCCGGGCTACACGGAATGGGTATATTTGCAGCCGACATAAGTTGATTACGCGCGGACCCCGGTTGGTCGAGCCCTGGTTCTGGTGCGGGTTCTCGGATGAACGGGGATGCAGATGTGATTTTCTTCTTTGTGACCACTTGTTCTGTAGGCGGAGAGGGTTCTATCGTAGTCCGGCTTTGTCGTTGCGAATCAACCTCTTGCTGCGACTCTTCCTGTAGCGGTCCAAAACATGGCGCGATGCCCCGCTGCAAAGCCCACCTATTGGCGCGTATCGGCGTCCTCGGGCTCTCGCATTGATTTGGCTCGCTCAATACATTACTTCTCATGATTTGCGTGTTCTTTTATGTTACATTGTCTATGATATGGAATTAGTGTACATAGTGTGGGTAAAACTGTACATTTTTTTCAAGTACTATTTCAAAATTCAACCAACAATGACAACTACCAACAACGTATATATATTAACGAAACATAAAAAATTCCAAAATGACCACCACCTTCACTTTGCCTCTGCCGCCCCCTCTGCTTTCTTCTTCTGGCTGCCTGATTCTCCGCCTCTTTCGCTTGTCATCATCTCGATGTACTGTGCGAATGGGAAATACTGCGCGCTATTAATATTCACCAGATCTCAATAAAACACAATAGAAATTGATAATAAAGCTATAAAAATAAATCATAACAATAAAAATGTACTGTCCTCAAAAGCTCGGAAAACTTCTTGAATCTCTGAATTGATATTCTGATTCTCCCTTTGTAAGTGATTCACCAACGCGTTTTGCAGATCCTTCATTCGGATCATGCCAGTCGGGGCTGCGGGGCTTTGGAAAGTCTGAAAAGCTTCTGTGATTTCGTCGGGTGTGTGATCACATTTTGCTTCTTTCATGAGCACAGCGCAAAATTCTTCAAATCTTCAACAGAAAAAATCGAAATCAATATCAAAAATATTTGTATGAAATTGTGAGGAAAAAATACTCGATTTCTCCTGAGCCATCGGTATCCATTTGAGTCATCCAATCCGCAAGCTGCTCTTTTTCAAGGTACAACCCAACACTCTCGGCGAGGCTTTTCAGCTCTTCGCTCGCAATTGAACCTCCCTTGTCAGTGTCGACCAGCTCAAAAATCTCACGAATCCTGCAACATTTCAACATATAAATCTATAAATTGCAATAATTATTTTCACTAATAAAAAATAAAATAGAAAAATACTGTTGAAGTTCTTCTGGAGTCATGTTCAATTCCGCTAAAATGTCTCCCTCCTGTTCCGGTGTGAGAGGCGGGGCCCCTCCCGTTTTTGGTACATTAGGTTGCTCCGGCATGTCCCCCATGATGTTGTGAGTGGAGGTTTTTGTGTGATGTTTTGGGTTCAGAAAAATGTATGATTCTAAATCTTCTGAAGATGATATTGTAGAAAAATGTTGGTTGATAGACAGAACAAATATATATCATGCATAACAATGTATTACAGAAAATGCAAACCCTACAAACTCACATAATGAAATATCAATTCAACTTTCAATTTCACTGTCTGACACTCCTTCTATATAGCTAGCGGGGATCACTGCATCCTCCTTCAAACGTAGCTTATTATTTTCGAGCGTCATCTCGACCACGCCGACATTTTTGAAATTGTCCAAGCCGGTTAGCTCCTGTAGTATGAATTTATGCGCGAACACAAATATATTCTTCTCCTCTCGGTTAGATAACCACTGTAAAAAATCTTGCCCTCGCTTAGTAACCTCCGAATCCGGCTCGCCGTTGAAATGCCGGGGCTTCTCTGGAGCACCGTCAGACACCCTTTAACATAAACAAGCGCGATATTTCCACTGATAGAAAAAAAGAGAAAGAAAGAAAAACAAACCGGACAAAAAACGGCCGGGAACCGGGCGAAGGGGGGCAGAACTTCCCAGGTCTACCAGAAAAAATATTGGCTGGCCGCTATCATAACCTAATCTTTGCGGCGCCCTCTGAGGCCCCTCTCCGTGCGCTGGGGGCCCCCTATTCCCATCCGGGACGCCACAACCCGACCGAAAAGATGTCGGAAACCCGCAAACGCACAAAAAAACAAAAAACAGCCCTTTCAAGTACCACCAGTTGCCCCGGGGGACAAGATCAAAATCGACCCTGGGAAAATCCGCGCGCAGATCATCCACCTCCCTTCCAATATCACAGCTACTTTTCCCCACCTCTCGCAGACCCGGATGCGCTATCACCGGTAGATTCATGTAATTCTTGGTTATGCCCAAGCCAGTTTGCATCGCCCTCGATAGTGGTGAACACACAACTAACTCGCACCCTTCGAAGACGTCTCGATTCTTCTCGCTTAATCTAAAAAATAATTTCAAAAAACGCGAAAGATAAGCAAATGTCACAGAAATGTGAAGAAATGTTAATGATATTCCTTTCTTCTACTTCTCCCTCATCTTGTCTACCTGCCGCAGACCCTTCTCACTCAACCTCGCGTCAATGAAATCATCTCCGGGATCAAAACCGCGCAAGTAAAACGTAGGCTTCAACCAGGTAATTGGCGAGCGGATAGCAGCATTGTACGTACTCTGCGCATGGCGCATCAGAAAGATATTCTTCGGTATGTCAACCATTGCTTTGGACATTATCAAAAAATTACAAAACTTGAACCATTCAGACAAACGCATCAAACAACAAATCAACTACTCAAATCCACACAATTTATAATGTTTTTCAAATAAATATTCATACAAATTCCACAAAAATATTGTACACGGAATTTCGCATGTAAAATAAAAACTCACTGCAATATGCCGAGACCCATCCCGCGCCCGGGGCCTTTTGTAGTTGGACGGCGTCGCTTAATCTTGCTGTCCGCGCCGATATTCATCTTTGCAACCACCTTGTAATTGCCATCGATAATGGTGTTCGGGTGATTCGTCGCAGGAATACGATTCAATAATGGGACAATATCTAATCGTTTGTATTGATCACCAATGGCATTCCTGCAACATACCCCTCTCAGAAACTCAGCGCCTGGTACGGTCTTCGGTCCCTCTTCATTTAAATCTAAATGAATCAATAATTCACGTGGGCTAGAGATGGGCGATTGATCAATATCAAATGTTGCCATTTTACCAAAGATACTGCTCATAACTCGATCCGAAACCGCTAGATAATGCATACGCTTAAACAACCCATAGTACATATCATTGACCGACACCTCCCCTTTTGGGCCGTAAATCTTTTCTATCACGCCGGTGGTCTCAACAACCTGCCTCGTAACTAACTCCTTAAAATCCCGCATCATGAGATTGGCCACATCTTTCGATTCACCCATTCCGTCCAAATTATCGCAAATTTGTAGCAGCCGCGGGTATGCTTCAATACTATAACTCACCAATGGCCGCTGGTTCACCACCACCTCACCCTCGGGAATCGTTTTATTGTTTTTGGTAACTAACCTCCCTTCGCTGCATATTTCAAGGCTAGAATGGACAACATCAGATTTGCTTTCCATGGTGATGTCACTGATAAAGCTCCTTGGAAAGCTAGTCAAAATCTCATTAAAGACACTCCTAGTATCCTCATCCTGATCATTCCCTTTGTCCATTAAGAGATACAAAATTCCATTCACAGCATCATGACAACCAAGCTTGCTCAATGAACTAAGCGCCAGCCCATACATCTCTGTTACGTTGAGAATGCTACCATTACACCGCATGATTGCGAGGGCGCAGTTGCAAGCCGCTAATGCCATGTTGTGTAATTCAATATCATGGGATGAAACTGCGGCTTCCATGATTAGCATGCACATATTACTCGATTTGGTCAATCCATTGGTGAACGCTTCATACGCTTTGACAGTGTTTCCAACCTTGAAACATTTCTTTCCATGGTCCAGCCACTGCTCGATTGTTTTTGAATCGGCGTCGTATATTATTTCGGGATCGGTGGATGCTATACAGTTGAGATGGAATTTAAAAGCGTGTGCTAGATTAGATTCTTCACTGCTAGACCCATTCTGCCTTTTGCGGAAGGCGTCGTACAACGATCTCGCATTACTGTGTTTAGGCCGTAAAAACAATGCTGCCGCCACATCCGCTGCACCGGAATCATCCCCATCCTCATAGCACACCCGTGCGCGCTCGAACAGTAACTCAAAGATCAAATCAATAGCTGGGACTGGCGTGCGCATGGCTAAGTGGTATAACATATGCGCGCTAAACGAATCCCCCTGCTTGACAAACTTCTCCCCGTATTGTAAGGGCTCGCTAACGCCTAATAACATCTTATCCTTTGGACAATCAAACGTAATCTGCACATCCTCAATACTATCCACCCTCACAGTACGCTGCCCATCATTACTAATCTTATAAAACGGCTCGGCGATACGTACTTTCGCACCTGCGGGGAAGACCTTACTTGCAAGGAAGATGGCAGGCGTGCTGGTGGCGGCGCATGGGATTTGGTTGTAGAATGCTACGCGTACGATGTCGTCGTCTTCTGTCGCGAGGTACGTTGTAATACCGACCTGGCAATGTACTGTCAAAATCGTTCCCTCTAGAACGGACCCTTTATGAACTTTAAACAACTCGAACATTCTTGGGTTGATCGGTTTCAATTCCTTCCAATTGACTGCCGAGGAAGTTCGCTTCACGGAAGTCGCATCCGTTTCATACGCAACACTAATCTCCTGCCCATCAGCTAATACCTTATGCTCATTAATCCGCTCGTCGATACACCGCGGTACGCCCCACTGTTTCACCACGTTGATAATGTGCGGTGCGAAATCGGCGGGGATGTAGGTGGAGAAGGTGAATATCGCTTGTATGAGGGGGCAGGGGTCGGATGGTGGGATTACGTTCTTGAGCTTTGCTGGTCGGTCCATGCAGATGGTCATGTGTTTGACTACGTCATCACCAACTATATTGCCAGTGACAAAACTAAAACTCCCCTTCGCAAATTCATACTTCTGTTTCCATAATGATAACCTACACCCAACCATCCCGCGGAAAGCATCTAGCATCCTCCCTGTTTCAATTTCCCCTGCATTATCAAACTCCAGTAACACACGCTCAGTACCGTACTTCCGTAATGCAGCTTCAAACAGTTGATGACTTCTCGCCTGCGCGTCGGCATCGGATAAATGATGGAGTAGATGCTCCTCAACGTTTTTGAATCCATTCTTTAAATCTTTTACTGAGGTTAGCTCGGTATACTTGTCAGATCTTACGCTGCTGAAAGTGAATAATTTCCCAGACTTCATCCAGACGATCGCAAGACTTACCAATACCATCGATATATAAATGGAGACATCTCCATGCAAGAGATTCGCGCATGCTTCACGTAAGGCATGTATCACATCCATCTCTTTTTTCCAAAGTAAGATTCAATGTATGTATCAGCTGAAGAAATATGTCTTGGTAGAATATTGCTGAATGTGAGACCGAAACCAACCAACTGATAATTGAATATATTGAAATTTAAAAACAATTAAAACGTTAATAGGTACAAAAATAATGTTTACATGAATCGTGTGATTTTTGGATAATTACTAATAGCTAATCTAACCTCATACAACAATCAACAATCCATATCAAAGAATATCATAATCATTTTGAAATTCAATCATGGACTGAGCTCCATGTTTCCAAATCCCAACAATTTTCGAAAATCGTCGTTCGTTTTCTCAACTGGTTCCGCATCAGCAGCGTCCTCTGCAGCATCAATTGCAGTGTGGAGACTGCTGGACTCACGCCCAGTTTCGCAAGGGGTGGAATCGAGTTGCAGGCGCGAGCGTGGTTGGAAGCGGGGTTCGTGGACTGATTTCTTCGCTGTTTTCTCGTTTTCCTTTTTATGGGTGATGGGCCGGTCGCTGTTTTCCACATGCAAAGTTTGACCAAAGAGGGTGGTATGGTTAAGCAGGTGTTTTGCCTTCATAGCAAACTCATGATCTATGAACTCCACAAATGCAAAGGACCCGCCGTTTTTCTTCTCCTTCAGTAGAATGTCAGTCGGTTCAAAATGAAAAGATGTGCAATGCGCCATTAGATCTGATTCTTTCGCAATATCGGGTAGCTTGCTGATGTATAAGGTACGGTTGGTCTTTTGCGAGACCTTCGCGCCGGAGCGGGGTTTCATGGGGATTGATCGGCGGACTTCTAGTACGGTCTCTGGGTGGGAGGGGATTACGTTCTTCTGCCCATGGAGCTCAAGTGCATTGGATATTATCTCTTCAATGTTCTTGACCTCTTCAAACTGAACGTACGCTCTTGGGCCCGTTACGTGCTTATCATCGTCAACATGCATTTCATCCATTCCTCGTATCCTCACGTCGATTGGAACCTCAAAAACAAAATCAAAATTTTTATCAACGAAATGGATTTGGAGCGGAAAAACATGAAAAATGAAAAAAATATCCCTTGGATGGACTGGAAAATCACGGCTGGTGAAGATAGCGCTAATTTGATCGTCAGTGATGTCACTTGGTAGGTTTGAGAGGAAGACGACGTCCGGCTCGTATAGTGTTTTCGTCGGTTTGGACACCTGCACGCGGATCTCCCGGTCGCAGAAGATACAATTATCCAATGCTACCTGCGCCACCTGCGCCGCGGCGGCGGATTCAAAATCCATATACGCAAAAGCTGCCGGCCGTTCCTTCTTCCCCTTCCCCTTTCCTTTGCCCTTCTTCGGGTACACCAGTCTATAATCTACAATACCCACATTCGGCACATGCGCTGGGGGATTAATAGCGGATACCTTCGCCTTAAAAAACTCCCGACTAGCCGTTTCCAATTCTTTTTCACTCATCTTTTTAAACACCTCCCCCTTAAACGGCCCTATATACAGTGTGTTCAGTTCCTCCGTCTCGCCTAACACACAACTGACAACCTGCTGCCGATGATGATTATACACCTTCGTACTAACCTTCTGAGCATTGCTTGCTGGTGGTTGGTTCACCCGCTTGGCTGGGCGGGGATCTTCTACCTCCATCTTGGCTTTTGAAATTAAATTGTTGAAAGAAAAAAAAGCTGTTGGAAAGGTATATAAATCTTGAACCATTTCCAATCATACCAATTTAACACAACCAACCAACAAAAATAATAATTTCTAATGAGCCTGATCAACTATCTAATAATTATATATTAATCAAAATTCACCAGGCTGAATAAGGCTCCAACCATTCATCGGGAAGATAATCATGTATCTTCGGCTTGTATCCCCCACATTCCGGACAATCCTCAAAAACAAAGATTTTTGCATGATTTATTGGTGATCATTCAAAAATGATATCAATTATTCGATAAAATAAAAATATTAAAAAATGTACAGCTCCCCAATAGATAACTTCATGAGCTCGGCGCAATACGCTCGCGTTCTTACTCCAGTTATGAATCGACACTGGGTACTCCTGTATCCAATAACTATTATTCATCACTTCATCATCCCGCAAACCTCATTTTTCCATCAAAAACAATCTAATTTAAAAGTAATGACAACAGAAATGAATCAAATACATGGGTAATATTGATTTTGTCGGTAGCGCCAGTAGTAATAGTTTCTTGCAACCAGGTCATCCTGCTTTTCTTCCTCCTTGTTTGGGACTGACGTCAAACTAACCTAAAAACAAAAGATGAGAATTGAATTCAATAATGTCGACTAGAAATTTGAAAATGTACTGTTGGTGGTAGGGGTGGTGGTTGCATCTCCGGGACGGAATGTAGATCATACGGCCAGAAGGCCTCTCTCCCGATGTTGTCCGCGGTGTACGGGCTTGCATCCACCCCTGCGCGGAATAGGCACACTGCTAGCTTCACATCATCCCAATGCCCTGGCCCCATTTCACATTCAAAATTATTCCATGTACCTAAAATCAATGAAAAAGCTACACAAAAATGAACAAAAAACATCAAAATCACTTTCATGGACCGGGGTCAGCGGTGTAACTACTCTTATACAATTCCTCCCCCAGCTGCTTCATCGCTTGTCGTGATAAGCAAACACCTGCACCGCCTATACTAAATACAATCCCCGGTGCCATGTTCTTATGAAAGAACTGGCGATTACCAAGATAATGCGGCTCGTCGGGGTCGAGTTTCATTACTAATCGGTGGAAATTACGCGGGACAAAGTAGGTGTCGGTGTCGAGACGGCAGGACCAGGCGTCGTCGGGGAACGCTTTGGATTGGTAGAGGAGCATATGCAATACCTGAAAAAAATTAAAATGAAAAAATGTGAATATTTCATGCTTTTTGAGCATCCAAAGCAGGAAATATTCAAATACAATACACATTTTTTCAAAATCCATTTGTTGAACTTTTTGAATGGTGTTGAAAGTGCCTTTTGTGTATGTAGATTCTTCTTCTTCGCTTGGTGGTGCGTCTTTATCATGGAATTTGTTGAAGTCTTGAATGTTGTCCGGTAACATGGAAGGGAACATGTGTAGGAGATTGATTACTTGATATCCCATGAAATCGTAAGGCGCTTGGTAGAGCGGATCCGCGCAGAAGAAGATCAAGCGGTGGCAGTCACCCGCGTAGGTTTCGACGACCGCGGTCATCATATCCGCGCTACTCGGCCACATGATTGGGATGAGGCAGCTTGCCCGCACATCCCCGCCTACCACGTTGGGGAGCTGTTCGATGGGATGGCGGAGCTTTGACGCGGGGCAGGTGATCGATGCGGAAGCGGGCATGGCTTGCCATTTGAGGTCGGGACCCGGGTATTTTCTCCCGGGCCAGGGACCGTGGTCCCCGCCGATGTTGGATATGCTTTTACCGGCTGTGTAGAAGCGCTCTTGAAATTGATTGAAATTATGTAGCACTTCCAGGCGGGAGAAAGGCCAATCGCTTTCATCCTGGCAATCAAACGTCAACATCGCCATGTCTAAAACGCTATCGAAAAAGATACCGGCCATGGCCATGTTCCCTCGTATCCAGTGGTTCCACGTGCACAACACACCTAAAAAAATAAATAGCATTGCGAGCGCAATTTCATTTCCAGAAATAATTATCTCAGCGCGAAAGAAAAAGCAGAAGAAGCGCTGTCGGAAGGGCCGCTTTACGTCAAACGACGGTAGCTCAAACAGAGGGACGGAAGTCCTCTCTGATGGAAATGAGGGTGTCGACCCCATTTACAATTAACACCGCGAGAGCAATTTGACTTCCAGAAATGATTACCGCAATTGTCAATCAAAAACGCATTTGAAAGCAGCGGCGAAAATCGAGCTTCTTGGAACCTTCTGTGCGCTGCTGATCTTGAAGCCTACGAGAGATAAAAATCTTTTGGTCGTTGAACGTTGCGTCGTGGCCAAGTGCGATTGTCAAAGCACAAACGGCTGGTGACGTTCCAGCCAAGCAAATGATATTAGGCAAGAAACAATGATCGTCGCGCTGGCAAGGAAAGCGCTGCCGCAAAACCTCGATGACACTGCACACATCAAAACAAAAATCCCTGCCTCAAACCATATGACATTCGACCGACCATACAATCCAGATTATCCTCAAGAATTCGCAAGCCCCCTGCAATCGGGCACAACACCTGCGGGCTGTCCACAATCTTAATAATCGAATCAAAATCCTCCTGCAACGCATACTTCCGCGCCATATGCGCGAGGTACCGCATCTGTGTCCATCCCGCACCACAACTACACGGCTCCTTCGGCTGTGGTGCATATTTATACCAATTTCCATGGTCTACTTTCTGATAGTAATTATAAAACTCTATCCCCTGCGCATTGTCATAAGCGTCATGCAACGAAATATAACATATCTCAAGACTGCTAGGAATCGTCATAATCCCCCTACAACGACTGCACTTGCTACACGCCTCCTGACACCCCCTCACACTATACGGTTTACTCGGCGGCGTGCACTCCGCATTGATCCATCCAAGCTCTCCCCAGCCGAAGTGATGCGGTGTGTAATTTTGATGCTGTACATAATAATGCTCGGGGTGTTCCTTCAGCTGGCTATGCGGCTTCCCTTGGCTAAAACCAAGGAGAGCAAAAAACAATACCCTCATGGCAAATACTGACATTAGTAACATTTAAAAACTGCAATCACAAAAGTAATAAACCGTCATAATATACGCACAACATCCATCAAACAAAATGTCATGACCATCAACTATAATTTTCTTGTTCGTTATCAATATATCCACACATACGCAAATCATACACATATATTATACCATTTAGGGGTAGTCGCGTTCATTCATTCTATGGTCCTGTGCATGCGTATGTGTGCATATGGCGAGCCTGAAAAGGCCCTTCATATCAAAAAGTTTTGGTAACTTACAACCGCTGCTGTAAGGTACCGGCCTAGCCTGATATTTAAGTGATTGGTTTAACTTTGTCGTTTTCTGTGTTTAATTATTTATCTATTTTCAATATATTAGTTTGACTGAATCTAGTCAAAAGTTTTTTTTATTTGTTTCTATTGTACAATTTGTAAGGATTTAGGGTACAAAATATCAGGGAGTGATGATTATATATGGTAGTAGAAATCAGCATCACAAAAGAACAAAAAAAACGAGCTTCAAGCTAAGCGGGTTAATTAATATAGCTTGTTACATTGGCAAGCTCTACTTGTTTTATTTGTGTATGCCGTGATACATATAAATATAAACTACGAGCGTATATCACACTAGGGTGTAGTTCATGTCAGAATTACCTCAAAATCAAATCAAAAACTTTCAAAATCTTGTGAATTCACTACTTTTTCAAAAAAAATAGTACTCCTGTGGTTTGTTCCAGGTCTTGGTGGGACGCCACGCACCCTCCGACTTCTGTCTGTTCGCCATGCCTCAAAACAAAAATAAAATGTTTCAAAACTATGCGATTTTATGTGAAAACGGCCCGGTTTGGCAATACATTTAATGTGAGCGTTGTAATTTGCCCCGGTAAAATTGTCGACTTGAAGAATGTAAATTTTTCTTACTCGTGGGTGGTGGTGGAGGCGGGCCGTTAAAACTGCGGTTTGCACCCATCAGACCGGGAGGAGCAAGCGTCGTATTACCTTTAATTTCAATATTTCGAATTCAATTGAGATATAGTCATTGATTATTTTTATGAAATTGAATTTGTACGAGCGGTTTCGAGGAGATTGGTCTTGGGGCGATTTTGCTGCTGGTTGTGATTGTTGTTGTAACCGTTGTTATTGTTGTGGTACTGACGGTTGTGGTGGTTATTGTTGTTGTTGCCGTTCCAATTGTTGTTCGAACGGTAATTACCCCAATTGTTCTGCTGCATACCGTCCATGGGCACTTTCGCCTTGCGGAGGGTTTCTTCCAGCGGGCGGAGAACGTCTTGAAGACCCTTGGCGCGGAGTTGGCGGAGGACCTGGTCACGGATGTGGGCTTCGATACCGATGTCTTTTTCGTCGCCTTCGTAGACGGATTGGATGATCTCGCCCGCGACGCTTAATTTACCGTGGCGGAGCAGACCGTTGATCACACTGGTGTAAGTTTTCGTATCCGGGCGTGCGGCGTTCCCGACGGGGTTGTTGCGCATCTTGTTAAACACCTCCAGCGCACGGTCGAGACGGCCGTTTGCAAGGGACGCGCTGATAAGGCAGGTTAACACATGGCAATTTGCATTGAACCCATGCTTCTTGGGTAGATCTTCAACGACTTCGAATGCCTTGTCGAGGCGGTGCTCGCGGCCGTATAATTTTACTAGAATGGTCAATGTGAAGTTTGACGGCTTAACACCATTTTGCTCCATCACCTCTAAGACGCGGTGGCAGAACGGCAACCTTCCCTGGCGAACGCCGCCGTCAAGCATAGTGTTATACACAATCGCATCGGCTTGCAATCCATCACGGTTCATCGCTTCGAAACTGCTGTACGCACGTTCAAGATCACCGGACACCGCGTACCCCTTGATAATGGTAGCATATGTAACCATATCAGGCGCTTGGCCGGCGTCGCGCATACGTTCTAGTAAGATGGCGGCTTGATGCATACGACCGGCCGCAGCGCAGGCGTCGATCGCAGTGTTGAAGCTAACTGCATTTGGGCGGACACCATCAGCTACCATCTCTTCAAAGATTTGCAATGCGATGTCAGCATCACGCCGGCGCGCGCAGCCTTTTAATAGGGTACTGTACATGACCGTGTTGGATGGGATCTTCGGCTTCCATTTCTTGAGCAGCTCGTGGGCTTCGTCAAGGGAATCATTCGTGACCAATGCGTCGAGCATGCAGCCAAAAGTGATGTCATTGATTTGAATATCACGATCCTCAATCTCCTTGAACAACTGGCGACACATCTTGGTGTTACGGAGCAAACCATATGCTTTGATCAACGTACCGTAGGTTGGAACCGACGGGCGCAGGGCCGTTTGGCTGGAGAACTTGGCTAGAGCAGCGCGGAGGGCGTCTAAATCGCGCGTGCGGATGCAGACGTCAAGCACCGTGTTTAGCAATACCTCATCCGCGCATAAATCCACACCACTACGCTCGACCAAGCGAAGCGCACGCTGCGCGGATCGCTTGCTCAAGCTCGGGCCCTTGATCGTCTTCAACATGATGGAGCAGGTATAATGGTCAGCGCGTAAACCGCATTCTTCCATGTCCATCACCAAATCCCATGCCGCTTCAACCCTGCCGGCGTTTACAAACGCGTTAATCAAACTATTATGCGTCACGTCGTTTGGTAAGAGGCGCTCCTCCTTCATTTGACAGAGCAATGACATCGCGGCATCGAGGTCGCCTGCCTGACAGTATCCCTTGATAACAGTGTTGTATGTGATCACATCAATGATTCCATCACGCTTCATCTCTTGGAAGAGGGTGTGCGCGGTGCCGGTGTCGCCGGATACTACGCAGACGTCGAGCACGCAATTGTACGCTGCAACGTCAATGGCAACTTCACTTTCCTGGATGTCACGGAGGATTTGCACAGCGCGGGTGACGTTGTGCGTGCGGCCGCAGGCGCGGATGAGGCTCATGTAGTTTTGGATGTCCACCACGGGTGCCTTTTTGAATAATTGTTGAGAGAGTTCGCTTTGGCCGCAATCTACCGCGAATTTCATGAGGCATCCATACATCGTAGCGTCCGGCTCAAGCCCATCGGCGGTGAGCTGCTCGTACAAGCCACATGCCTTTTCGTACAACCCGCAGTACGCGTAGACGCGCATCCAAGCGGAGTAAAACGGTAGAGAAGTTAACTTCATGTCACGGGCAGATTGGGCAACCTTTTCAGCGAGACGTAAGAACCTAGCGTCGGCACATAGCAACAATAATCCAACGAGAGTGGAATCGGTTGGCTTGTGCGTCTCCAGCATCTCCTCGTACAATTCAATCGCTTGCGTATCCTGCTGGCCATGCACAAGCGAGCGGAGTAAGGCGTCATACGCGCCGTAGGATAGCTTGGGTACGACCTCACACTTACGACGGTAGGAGTTGGTAGCACGTGCGAGGTTGCCGTTCTTGTTCTTCGCGCAAAACTCACCGATTGCAAGGAACGCGTCGACGGGGAGGACGATGGTTGGGGCGGTGTTGTCCGTGCTGTCGTCAACTTTGGTTACGAGGGTGTTGGTCATGGACACGCCGTCGCTAACTGCCAGGTAGGTGAGCTCGACCAACGGTTCGCTGAGGGATGCATGGTCGTAGCTGATCTCCTCCTTTGCATCACGCGCTTTGGTAATGGCCTGCTGGATGTTTGATAATTGGTCTAGGGCCTTTGTGAGATGCTGCGCGCGGACCAACCCGCGCATTAATTGCGCGTGCAAGTAGACGGGGTTAACATCGCATGCGGAGGACAAGGCCTGCTCGAGCACGCGGTTGGACTGGTCGAGTTTGTCCAGCGCGGCGTACCCGGCGATTAAACGTTCATACGCGTTGGAATCAAGGTCAAGAGCAGCGCGGAGAGCGTCCTCAGCGGACTCGAGCACGGCAACGTCCTGCGTCTGCGCGGCAACGTCGATCACTGCAACCGTCGCCTCCGACAAGCTGTTACCCTCCGCAATGTCCAAAGAACTGTGCAATGCTAGATACTCGGCCACCTCCACCCACAACGATGCGCCCGCAGCGGGGAGCTTACCAGCGCTGTTCAAATCCAACAATGCACGCACAACCTGGCGCATGTGCTGCGGGGAGAGGAAGCATGCGCGCTTGCTCTCGCGCCACGCGCGGACCTTCACGTCGGGTGCCGCGTCGTTGGCGTCCCATGGTGGTGTTGCTTCCTCCTTGGCTTTGTTGTTTGAATGAATAGACCCAGATTTAGTCGAGTCAGACCGGATGGACACCTCACTCTTTTCACTTTTAGATGGGCTGGTGGTCAATTTCTTATCCTTCGTTTCCGGTGACTTCGGCGCGCGCTCTGGGGAGGGCGTGCGAACGTCCTTCTCCGCGGCGGGGGTGGCTACGACTTCCGGCACTTCTTCTTCCGCCTTGTCTTTTTGGCCCTCTTCCTCCTTAATGCCTTCCTCCTCCTGGCATTGAAGAAGCACGGAATTCATGCGCGCTCGACTACCCTTACGCTCGACATTTTCCTGCGGGGGCGGGGACGCCGCGCTGAACCTAAAAAACGAAATCAAAAATGGATTTAGAAAGGCAAAAAATTACATTTTGGCGCATTCGTACAGCAAGAATGTCACCAAAATCATCACCCTTCCTTCTTGGACTGATCGGAGGAATGTCTGCGTAAGCGCTGCTTCCCGGTTTGCAACGGCGGGGTGACGAGGGTGGTGGACTTCTGCATGGCAGCAGCGGCCCTGCGCCAGGGGGGTGTTTCACTGCTTTTCACGACGGTAATGTTAGCCTTCGGGGATGATTCATCTTCCTCGATTTTCTCAGTCGCTTCTTCCGCGACTTTCACATTGGTATTGGCAATCGGAACGGCCTCATTCAACATATTCCCGCCAAGAATCGTATCCTTGAACTGCTTTGGGCGCGCAGCGGGGCTTTGCTGAGGTGATGCCTGCGTCGGGACGGTAGAACGCGGCGATGATTCAGGAGAGCGATGTGCCTCAAGACAAAATTAAAATTTCATCAAACACATGAAAGAAATAGTATTTTGTGCCATATTGATTTGAATCAACAACAAATCAACAAAAAAATGGCAATCCTCAGCTGATGCGATGTAGTCGATTGATTTTGAAGTTTGGTGAATAGCCCGGCGCCAAAAAATTCACCAAACTTCAAAATCAATTGACTTCATCGAATCGTTTCGCATTGTCGTTTTTGTTTTTTCAAATATTACGGCGCAATAACGCTTCTCGTCCTCCTCTTTTACGTTGTCACATGGCATCTCAATCTTGCTACTCGACTTTGTCTGCCGCGGGCGATGCGACTTACGCCCTTGAATAAAAGCGAAGAGCGCGACAATGACCTAAAAAACAAACAAATTGAGCAACATTAAGGGAAAATTGCAGGAAAAATAATAAAAACATTTAATTTTTCATGATCCATTTCTTTGACAATCAGGATGCCGATGTCAAACGCCCACCCCATGACAACATTGCCCTGAAAAACAAAAAGTGAAAAATATGTGCAACATCATAAATTTCTAATCAAAAAATATGATTCTTAGTCAAATTTTGATTTTTAAAAAAATGCGTACTTCATTTTTGAAGTATTTTCCGGTCTGGATGGAGAAATAATTCTGCATTGTGTGAGATTCAACTAGTACGATATACCTTCAAAACAAAAATATATATGAGAAATCATTTACACTTTAATTTATTTTATAAATAATGAACCTGCAGTCGACTTATTGTCTTGTTTTTGAGAAAATCTTGATTTTCTCCAACTTATTTGTTTGTCTGTTC
>JACLAD010003988.1_pt1 | contig 41132 bp, 41 predicted proteins | sample 8027901 | NCBI WGS metagenome assembly JACLAD01 (sample SAMN15725071, study PRJNA655200) | protist metagenome | isolation source: fluorescence activated cell sorting (FACS) single amplified genomes of... | place: Spain: Blaines Bay Microbial Observatory, Mediterranean Sea | collected 2016-07-05 | reverse complement strand
AGATGTCCATGTGGCCGTACTGCGCGAGGCTCAGCGAGCGCGGGATCGGTGTCGCCGTCATCACCAACGTGTCGACTCGCTCGCCCTTTTGCCCGAGCGCGAGACGCTGACTGACCCCGAAGCGATGCTGTTCGTCCACGATCGCCAGGCGCAGGTCGGCGAACTCCACGTCTTCGCTGAAGACGGCGTGAGTGCCCACGAGGATCTGAATGTCTCCAGCTTTCAACGCGGCGAGTTTCGCGGCCCGCTCGGCCCCCTTGTCGCGACCTGTCAGGATCTCGATGACCACACCGGTGTGCTCGGCAAGCGGGACCAGGCTTTCCAGATGCTGCCGCGCGAGGATTTCGGTCGGCGCCATCATCGCGCCCTGCCCGCCCGCCTCGACCGCGGCGAGCAGCGCCATGAAGGCGACGAGCGTCTTGCCCGAGCCGACGTCGCCCTGCAGCAGCCGGCCCATGCGATGCGGCGAAGCCATGTCCTCGCAGATCTCCGCGATCGCACGTTCCTGCGCGCGGGTCGGCGTATATGGCAGCGCCGCGCGGACCCGCGCCGAAAGGCGCCCCGTCGGCCGGCTTTCCCGCCCGGCCTTGCGCCGCCGGTCCGCCCGAATGAGAGCGAGCGCCAGTTGATGAGCCAGCAGTTCGTCATAGGCGAGCCGCCTCCGCGCCGGTGCGGAAAGCGAAAGATCGGCCTCTGCGGTGGGGGCATGAACGATGGCAAGAGCGCTGCGCCAGTTGGGCCAACCTTCGGCCGCGATCACGCCGGGATCGATCCACTCCGGCAAGTCCGGCGCAAGACGAAGCGCGCCAGCAGCGGCCTTCGCCATCCCGCGCTGGGTCAAGCCGGTGGTCAGAGGATAGACCGGTTCATACGGAGGCAGGTCGTCGGCTTCTTGGGGGGGCAGGATGTAATCTGGATGCGCCATCTGTGCGACACCGTCGAAAAGTTCGACCCGCCCGGAAACGATGCGGCGCTGGCCGCTTGGCAGCGTCCGCGTCACCCAATCACCTCGCGCGTGGAAGAAGACCAGCAGGAACGAAGTGCGTGCATCCTCGACCTCAACCCTTGTCGGGCCACGGCCCACGGCAGGTCTATGGCGGCCAATGGTCACTTCGACGGTGACGGTGCCCGGCAGATCGACATCGCGGATCGATTCGTGCCGCCGACGGTCGATCCCCGCGTGGGGCAGAGTGAAGAGCAGATCCCTCGGCGTGGCGATCTTCATCTGCGCGAAGGTGCGCGCGCCCTTGGGCCCGACACCCGGCAGGACCGTGAGATCGGAGAAGAGCGGCCAAAGGACTTCCGGCCGACTCATAAGTCTCCGATGAGGGCGAGCCAGCCGTCCTCGTCAATCGTTTCGACCCCAAGCTCGGCCGCCTTCTTCGCCTTCGATCCCGCCCCGGGGCTCGCAATCAGAAGATCCGTCTTGGACGACACCGAGCCGGCGACATTCGCCCCCAGCGCTTCTGCCCGCGCCTTTGCCTCTGCTCGGGTCATCTTTTCGAGCGTTCCGGTGAACACGACCGTCTTGCCCGCCACGGGGCTGCCCTCCGCATCCGGTCGGGCGACATCCTCGACCGTCAGCTGGGCGACCAGCCGGTCGATCGACGCGCGCTCGGCTTCCTGCGCGAACGTGGTCACGAGCGACCGTGCAAGCACGGTCCCGACTCCGTCGATGGACATCAGGTCGTCCCACGCCGGCCCTTCACAGGGCTCTGCGGCGCGCATGGCCGCTTCGAACGCTGACCAGCTTGCGTAATGCCGCGCGAGGAGGCGGGCGTTCGTTTCGCCCACATGGCGCACCCCCAGCGCAAAGATCAAACGGTCGAGCGGGATCTTTCGACGCGCGTCGATTGACGCGAACAGCTTGCGGGCCGAGGTCTCGCCCCACCCCTCGCGGTTCTTCAACTGGCGCGGCTGGCCTTGGCCGAACCGCTGTTCCAGTCTGAAGATATCGGCAGGTTCCTCGACCCACCCGTCGCGGTAGAATTCTTCGACCAGCTTCGCACCGAGTCCTTCAATATCGAAGGCGGCGCGCGAGACGAAATGCTTCAGTCTTTCGACCGCCTGCGCCGGGCAGATCAGGCCACCCGAGCAGCGGCGCACCGAGTCGCCTTCTTCGCGCGGCGCATCCGATCCGCATTCCGGGCACGTCGTGGGAAAGACGAAGGGATGCGTATCAGTCTGCCTGCGTTCAAGGTCGACTTCGGCAATCTTGGGGATGACATCGCCAGCGCGATAGACCTGCACCCAATCGCCCTCGCGGATATCCTTCCCCTCGCGGATCGGTGCGCCCTTCGAGTCCCGGCCGGCGATGTAATCTTCGTTGTGCAGAGTCGCGTTCGAGACGACGACGCCGCCGACAGTGACCGGCTGCAACCGCGCAACGGGACTGAGCGCGCCCGTCCGACCAACCTGGATCTCGATCGACTCGAGCCGCGTCCACGCTGTTTCGGCGGGGAACTTGTGCGCGGTCGCCCAACGAGGGGTCGTCGAGCGAAAGCCGAGCCTGCTCTGATACCCCAGGTCGTTCACCTTGTAGACGACGCCGTCGATATCGTAGCCGAGCGTCGCGCGCCGCGTTTCGATGTCCTTGTAGTGCTCGAGCAGAGCCCGCGTGTCATCGCAAAGCCGCGTCAGCGGGTTGGTCTTGAATCCAAGCGTCGCCAGACGTTGGACCGCGGCCATCTGCGTGTCGGCAAGAGGTTCGGACAGCTCGCCCCAGGAGTAGGCGAAGAACCGGAGAGGCCGCGCCGCCGTGATCGCCGGATCGAGCTGCCGCAGGGATCCAGCTGCAGCGTTGCGCGGATTGGCAAAGGTCTTGTCGCCCCGGGTCGCGGCTCCTGCATTCAGAGCCGCGAAATCCGCGTGGGTCATGTAGACCTCGCCGCGCACCTCGAGCACGGCGGGCGCTTCGTTCAATCGCGAAGGGATGTCGCTGACCGTAAGTGCGTTTTCGGTGACGTTCTCGCCGACCGCCCCGTCGCCGCGCGTCGCAGCATGGATCAATCGGCCGTCCTCGTAGCGTAGCGAGAGCGAAAGGCCGTCGATCTTTGGCTCGGCGGTGAACGTGAGGGCGGCATCATCGGAAAGACCCAGGTAAGCCCGCACCGACCGGACGAAATCGACCACTTGCTCGTCATCGAACACGTTATCCAACGACATCATCCGCCGGCTGTGGCGGATCTTGCCGAAGCCGGGTCTCGGCACGGCACCGACCACCTCGGTCGGTGAGTCACGCCGCTTGAGTTCAGGAAAGCGTGCCTCGATTGCCGCATTGCGCCGTTTCAGATGGTCGTACCGAGCATCCGAAAGTTTCGGTGCGTCTTGACCGTGATAGGCGTTGTTCGCCTCCGCAATCTGGCTGGCGAGATGCTCAAGCTCTCGGGCGGCACCGTCTTGCGTGAGATCCTCAACCGGAACATCACTCGACGTGCCGTCGCTCTGCATGGCCATCCCGCCCTCAACTTCCAACTCGTGTGCCCGAGGTTCTAGGCAGGCCGAGGGAGGTCGTCCAGCGGCTCTGATCAGCTCGCGCGCGCCACCGGGTCGAGCGACTTCTCGGGCTCGGGATCACGGAGAACGTAGCCACGGCCCCACACGGTTTCGATGTAGTTCTTGCCGCCCGTCGCCTCGGCGAGCTTCTTGCGCAGCTTGCACACGAAGACGTCGATGATCTTGAGCTCGGGCTCGTCCATACCGCCATAGAGGTGGTTCAGGAACATCTCTTTCGTCAGGGTCGTCCCCTTCCGAAGGCTCAACAGCTCGAGCATCTGGTACTCTTTGCCGGTCAGGTGGACCGGCTGATCGTCGACTTCGACGGACTTCGCGTCGAGATTGACCGAGATCGGACCGGTACGGATGACCGACTGCGAATGTCCCTTCGAGCGGCGGATAATGGCGTGTATCCGTGCGACCAGTTCTTCGCGGTGGAAGGGCTTGGTCAGGTAGTCGTCAGCACCGGACGCGAACCCTTTGACCTTCGTCTCGGGATCGTCAGCACCGGTCAGGATCAGGATCGGCGTATCGATCCGGGCCATCCGCAACTGGCGTAGCACGTCGTAGCCGTGCATGTCGGGCAGGCCCAGATCCAGCAAGATCAGGTCGTAGTCATACAGCTTTGCAAGGTCGACGCCTTCCTCACCCATATCCGTGGTATAAGTGTTCAGGTTGGCATGCCCGAGCATCATTTCAATGCTGCGCGCTGTGGTCGGGTCGTCCTCGATCAACAGTATACGCATCGACCTCTCCGTTTCCGCTGCTCGTGCTTGCTACAGCCTTAATCGTTAACCCAAGGTTACCGAATCGCCGGCAGCACAACTTAGTTAAACCGAATACAGCTTACGGTTGTCTATACTTTTGAAGACGCGTCGCCCGAAGTGCAGCCTCTCCGTGCATGGAAACCGCTTGCGTCCAGCTTTCCAGTTCTTCTTCGGACAGATCATAAATGGCCATCGCCTCGTCCGCGGAAATGAGACCGGCGGCAACGGCGCGAACGACCGCGGCCTTTCGGCTGGCGACCCACCGCTGCGTTCCGGCAGCCGGCAAATCGGCACGCGTCATTGTTCCACCCCCGGGCAAGGCAACTGCCCGCGGACCCGACGTTTTCTTGATATACATCCCGTTCCCCTTCCGTTCCCGGGGCGAATGTGTTCTGGAACGGCTTAAAGGCAGGTGAACGCAGGCCTTGAGATTGGACAGCATTTTTCCTACCTACCACCACTCTGCAGACACTTTCGGGGGCCGCCATGGCTTTTGATGCCACCGCATTGAATTCGCTGGGGTTTGCCAAGCCGCCAAGCGAGACACGCGTAATCGTCGCCATGTCTGGCGGAGTCGACTCGTCTGTCGTCGCGGCCGAATTGGCCTCTCAAGGTTACGATGTCGTCGGAATCACGCTGCAACTCTACGACCACGGCGCCGCCCTGGCCAAGAAGGGCGCGTGCTGCGCGGGCCGGGACATCCACGACGCGCGCCGCGTGGCCGAAGCGATGGGCTTTCCGCACTACGTGCTCGACTACGAGAACACGTTCCGCGAGTCGGTCATCGACGAGTTCGCCGACAGCTATCTCGCCGGCGCGACGCCTGTGCCGTGCATCCGCTGCAACGAGAGGGTCAAGTTCCGCGATCTGTTGCAGACCGCCAAGGATCTCGACGCCGACTGCATGGCGACGGGGCACTATATCCAGCGTAGCGCTGGTGTCGCCGGTCCAGAGCTTCACCGCGCGGCCGATCGGAACCGGGATCAGAGCTATTTCCTGTTCTCGACCACGCCCGAACAGCTCGATTATCTGCGCTTTCCGCTTGGTCACCTATCCACGAAGGCCGAGACTCGTGCCCTTGCCTCAAGGCACGGGCTCGCCGTTGCCGACAAGCCGGACAGCCAGGACATCTGCTTCGTGCCGAACGGCGACTATGCGAGCGTCATTGAAAAGCTGCGGCCGGGCGCGGCTGATCCTGGCGACATCGTCCACGCCGACGGGCGCATGCTTGGCACTCACAAGGGGGTGATCCACTACACCGTGGGGCAACGCCGCGGCCTGGGGATCGGCGGATTAACCGAGCCTCTCTACGTGGTGAAACTCGACGTCGAGAACCGGCGTGTCGTCGTCGGTCCCAAAGAGCTGCTGTCGACGCGCATCGTGTCTGTCCGCGAGATCAACTGGCTAGGCGACGCCCCCTTCACCTCGCAGAGCGAGTGGCACCTCGGCGTGAAGGTGCGGTCCACCCGCCCCCCGCGCGAGGCCATCATCCGGCCGGTCTCAGAGACCGAGGCCGAGGTCGAGCTTTTGATTGCCGAGGAAGGCGTTTCGCCCGGTCAGGCGTGCGTGTTCTACGAGACAGAAGGCACCCGCGTCTTCGGTGGTGGCTGGATTTACCGGAGCTAAACGCCGCTTTCCCCGACACCGGCCCTTGCGCCTGCCGGGGCTCTGCCGCAATCAGACGCCATGACACCCGTTCTATGCATAGGTAGCGTCCTTTGGGACGTGATCGGCCGGACGCCCGCGCACATGTCCGTCGGTTCGGACGTTCCGGGTCACATCATCCGGGTGCCGGGCGGCGTTGCACTGAACATTGCGTTCGGGCTGGCTCGGTTCGGCTTGGGCTGTGAGCTTCTCACTGCCGTCGGGCGCGACCTGGACGGGACCGCTCTGCTGGACGAGGCAAGGCGGCGGCGCATCGGCACAGAACATGTCTATGTGTCGGACGACCTGCCCACAGACCGCTACATGGCGATCGAAGGCGCGAACGGGCTCGTGGCCGCAATCGCGGATGCGCACTCGCTGGAACGGGCCGGAGACAAGATCCTCGCGCCGCTCGTCGACGGGCGGTTCGGCACGGATGCGGCGCCCTTCGAGGGAATCGTCGCGTTGGACGGCAACCTGTCCGAGGCGCTCCTGGGGCGGATCGCCGTCGAGCCCTGGTTATCCGCCGCCGACCTGCGCATCGCGCCCGCCTCTCCTGGCAAGGCGCATCGTCTCACGCCTCTCCTGCGGATGCGCGGCGCCACGTTCTACGTCAATCTCGAAGAGGCTGGCCTGCTTCTTGGCGCCCGTCCGCAGACGGCTGCGGACGCAGCTCGGTCGCTATCGGATCGTGGCGCGGCGCGCGTCGTCGTGACCGACGGACCACGACCGGCGGCCTCGGCTCGCGAGGGCCAGGTGTTGACGGCACGCCCGCCCGAGGTTCTCGTCACGCGCGTGACCGGAGCCGGAGACACATTCATGGCCGCCCATATCGCCGCCGAACGTGGCGGGGCCGAACCAGCAGCCGCGCTTCAGGCAGGGCTCGAGGCGGCCGCCCAGCATGTTTCAGGGGACATCGCGACATGATCGGACCGCTTGCCCAGACAGATGAGGTGCGCGCCGCGCTGGAGGACGGGCAGCCCGTCGTCGCGTTGGAAAGCACGATCATCACCCACGGCATGCCGTGGCCGCGCAATTTCGAGACTGCGCGCCGCGTCGAAGAGGAAGTCCGTTCCCACGGTGCGGTACCCGCCACGATAGCCGTGCTCGAGGGCGTGCTCCATGTGGGACTGACCGACCGCCAGATGGCCAACCTTGCCCAGGCCGAAGGCGTCGCCAAGCTCAGCCGCGCCGACCTGCCCGTCGCCATGGCGACAGGCACCACCGGCGCGACCACGGTGGCCGCAACCATGATCGCCGCGCGCCTTGCCGGGATCGAGGTCTTCGCCACCGGCGGCATCGGCGGCGTTCATCGGGGCGCCGAGCGGACCTTCGACGTCTCGGCCGACCTCCGCGAACTCAGTGAAACGGCCGTGACCGTGGTCGCAGCCGGCGCGAAAGCGATCCTCGACCTACCCAAGACATGGGAAATGCTCGAGACCTTCGGCGTGCCAGTCATCGCTGTCGGCCAGGATGTCCTGCCGGCGTTCTGGTCCCGCGCATCCGAGCATACGGCGCCGCTAAGGCTCGACCATGCGTCCGACATCGCCGCAGCCCACGTGATGCGCGGCGCGATGGGTTTGCCCGGCGGCCAGCTGGTCGCAAACCCGATTCCCGAGGCTTCGGAGATTCCTGCCGAAGAACTCGCGCCCATCATCGAGCAAGCGCTTTCCGAAGCAGCCGAGGACGGCATATTGGCCAAGGCCGTGACGCCGTACCTTCTGGCGCGGATCTTCGAATTGACCAAGGGCCGCTCTCTGGACGCAAATATCGCGCTCGTGCTTAATAATGCACGCCTTGCGGCCGAGATCGCCGGTGAAATCCTCGCCATCCGCAAGGAAATCACGGCCGAGCAAGACACGCCGTTGTAGCGGTCACGCGGGTCGCATATCTCTCGCGCATGAGCCCGGATCAGCCCGCCCTAAAACCACGACGCCCCGGCCCGCTTGCGCGGATCCGAGCGAATTTCCTCACCGGCCTTGTCGTCATCGCGCCCATCGGCCTGACGATCTGGCTGGTCTGGGCCGTGATGGGCTGGGTCGACAGTTTCGTGCTGCCCTTCGTTCCGGGCCGGTTCAAGCCTGAACCCTATATCGGGATCAACCTGCGCGGTGTGGGCGTGATTTTCTTCTTGGTCTTCACCGTCGTCATCGGATGGATCGCCAAGGGATATATCGGGCGGTCGCTGCTGCGGTGGGGTGAAAGTCTTGTGGACCGCACACCTGTCGTACGCTCGATCTACTCAGGGCTAAAGCAGATCGCCGAAACGGTCTTTGCGCAGACCGAGTCCAGCTTCGACAAGGCCGTCCTGGTCGAATATCCGCGCCGCGGCCTGTGGGCGATCGCTTTTGTCTCGACCGATGCGAAGGGTGAGATCGCGGATGCCATCCCCACCTCCGAAGGCAAGGTGGCCGTGTTCTTGCCCACGACGCCGAACCCGACGAGCGGCTTCCTTCTCTTCATCGGTCGATCCGAGTTGATCGAGCTCGACATGTCCGTCGAGGATGCGGCGAAGCTCGTCATCTCGGCCGGGCTCGTCTGCCCGCCCGCGCGCCCGCAGCCCAACACCGGCGGGCAGATCGCGGCAGAGTAGCGGAGGGCATTGTCTGCCCGCCCGGCTCGGCCATAGTACGCCCATGACCCGTCGCGCTTTCGCTCTCCTGCTGCTTGTTCTTGCCGCCTGTTCGCGCGGCCCGGCCAACCTGCCACCGGCGCCCGAGGGCAGCCTCCGCGTGGCCAGCCACAACGTGCACTACATCGACCTGAACGCGCAGAGCGGCGACTGGTCCGCGGCCGATTGGGAGGTTCGGAAACCCGCGCTCGACGCCGCCTTCAAGGCCCTCGATGCCGACATCGTCGCCTTCCAGGAGATGGAGAGCTTTTCCCGCGGCTCCGACGGCGGCACGAATCTGGCCCGCGACTGGCTCCTGTCCCGCAACCCGCAGTACCGGGCCGCAGCCGTGGGCGACTGGCGCGCCTTCCCGTCGACCCAGCCGATCTTCTACCGCCATGATCGCCTGACCGTGGTCGAACAGGGCTGGTACTTCTTTTCGAAGGCGCCGGACGTCATCTATTCGCGCAGCTTTGACGGCGCTTACCCCGCCTTCGCCTCCTGGGCCCGGTTCAAGGACGACAAAGGCAGGATCATCCACGTCACGAACGTGCATCTCGATGCGTTCAGCACAGCAAACCGGCAAGGCGCAACCGACCTCATCGTCTCGCGCCTCCGCCCGGTTCTGGGCGCCGGCGAGACTGCGTTTCTCGTCGGCGACCTGAATGCGATATGGCTGATGGGACCGGTCCGGCAGCTCAAGGCCGCAGGGCTGACCTTCGCCGACATTCGCGGGGCGACCTACCATTTCGATCGCGGGCTCGGCCTGTTCGGCGCGATCGACCACATCGCCTATAGCGGTGCGCGGGTCGTTCAGGGGCCTTACGTCCTGCGCGGGCGTTTTGACGGCGAATGGCCCAGCGACCACTACCCGATCGCCGTCGACCTGGCCTACTGACGCGGAAAAGCGAAGCAGCGGTCGCGGCGGATCGAAAGCCACATGGGCGTGCCCGGCTTCGGCAGGAAGACGGATGGCACCGTGGCTGACATCGCGCTGCCATTGTCGAGGCGGAATTCCACAAGGCTTTCCTTGCCGATGAAGCGCGCGCGGGTCACGACCGCCCGGGCCGGCGTTCCGTCCTGCACCGTGGGCCGTGGACCCTGCCCTGCGCGGTCGAAGTCGATGCGCACGTGCTGGGGGCGGATTACGATATCCACCTTCGTTCCATCCGCGACGCCCGGGGCAAGGAACTGGCCGAAGGGCGTGTCGGTCAGCGCGCCCTGCACCTCGCCTTCGATCACGTTGATATCGCTGAAGAACGCAGCGGCGGCACGGTCGGCCGGATTGTTGTAGATGTTGTACGGCGCGCCTTGCTGCACGATCCGTCCGCGCCGCATCAGCGCGATCTCGTCCGCCATGCGCATGGCCTCTTCGGGCTCGTGAGTGACAAGCAGGACCGCCGCGCCCTCTTCCTTGAGCACGCTCAGGGTGTCGTCGCGGATTCCATCGCGCAGCCGGTTGTCGAGGCCGGAAAACGGCTCGTCCATAAGCATGACGCGCGGCCGCGGAGCGATCGCCCGCGCGAGCGCAACCCGCTGCTGCTCGCCCCCCGAGAGCTCGTGCGGGTAGGCGTCGATGTACCGCTCCAGGCTGACCCGTTCGAGCAGCTCCTTGACCCGGCGACGCTTTTCAGCCTTGGCACCCTTCAGCCCGAAGGCGACGTTGTCGGCCACCGAAAGGTGCGGAAACAGCGCGAAATCCTGGAAGATCAGGCCGACGCCCCGCCGTTCCGGCGGGATCAGAGCCGACGGTCCGCAGACCTCGCGCCCGTCGATACGGATGCGACCCGCGGCCGGAGCCTCAACCCCAGCGATGGCGCGCAAGGTCGTGGACTTACCGCAACCCGACGGCCCCAGAAGACATAAGACCTCGCCGGCCGCGACTGACAGCGAGACGTTCTCGACCACCGTTCGGCCGTCGAAGGCGCAAGTCAGCGCGTCGGTTTGCAATCGGGGAGCGTCGGCCATGCCTTACCTGACGAGATTGATCAGGAGCCAGCTAGCAGCGCGGCCGCCGCCCCGCAACCGCGCCCGTCGTCACATCGAGAGGTTCACCGCGCCGCCATCCAGAAGGATATTCTGCCCGACGATGAAGCCCGCGTGCTGCGAGCAAAGGAACGCGCACGCAGCGCCGAATTCGGTCGGCGTACCATAGCGGCCGGCGGGAATGGTCGCTTCTCGTTGTGCCCGCGCGTCCTCGAGCGAGATGCTCTTCTGCTTCGATACCCCGGTGTCGAGCGCCGTCGCACGGTCGGTGTCATGGATGCCCGGCAAGAGATTGTTGATCGTCACGCCCGACCCCGCCACCTGCCGCGACGTCCCCGCGACATAGCCGGTCAGACCCGCGCGGGCGGAATTCGACAACCCCAGCGCCGGGATCGGCGACTTTACGGATTGAGAGGTGATGTTGACCACCCGTCCCCAGCCGCGATCCATCATCGCGGGCAGGCATGCTTTCATCAGCGCGATCGGCGTCAGCATGTTGGCGTCGAGGGCGGCGATGAAGTCGTCACGCTCCCAGTCGGTCCACATGCCCGGCGGCGGACCGCCGGCGTTCGTCACCAGGATGTCCGGTTCGCCCGCGGCATCGAGCACGCGCTTGCGGCCGTCCTCGGTCGTGACGTCGGCCACCACTTCGCTGACGGTGACGCCGAATTCGGCGCGGATCGCGGTCGCGGCCTCGGCAAGGGCATCGGCCCCGCGCGCGTTCATCACGAGCTCGACGCCCGCCGCGGCCAGCGCACGCGCGCAACCAAGCCCGAGACCCTTGGACGATGCCGTCACCAGCGCCCGCTTCCCACCGATACCAAGATCCATCCGCATCCTCCTGTCCGTTCGGCCCGAGCCTAGGCGGCGCCCCCTCTCCCGTCCAGACCGTCCACGGCAAGCCTGTCATCCTGATTTACGCTAGGTTAAGCAGGCACCACCCCTTTCATTGCGTTGATAAATCGAATGGATAATATCGGCAGCGGGCTCCGACACGGCGCCTGGCGCGTCGCACGAGAGGCCATTGTCGTATTCCACGCCCTCAGAACCGGACCAGGTCCTGCCCGTCTATTCCGCCCGCGACCTCATCGCATCGGACGGGGCGAACCTCGGCGATCCGCTGGGGCTGGCAGACGACCTCATCGCCGGCGATGTCTACCAGCTGTCGGTGGGCGTCGAACGGGCGAGCCTCGCGTTGACAGTCCCGGACGAGGGCGCGTTCCTTATTGCGCCGGAGACCGAGGCTGGCCATGTCGGCGCTTCGGTCGCGCTCGACTCCTGCGTGACTTTCATGTCTCCCGACGGCGCCGTGGTCGAAGCTCTGCTCCTGGTCGAACATGGTCATGACGACCATTCGGTCTGCGACCTCCACGTCTATTCCCTTGCGGAAATGTCACCGCGCGTCGCCTACGCCGTCGTCGCAATCGACCGGGACGCCGCGCACATGCGCTTTGCCGAAGCGGCCTGCGTGTCCTTCACACAAGGCACTCACATCACGATGGCGAACGGATCCCAGCGCGCCATCGAAGAGCTTGGCACCGGCGACCGCGTGCTTACCCGTGACCATGGTGTGCAACCGATCCGCTGGATCGGCCAGCGCACCGTGCGGGCCCACGGTGCCTTCGCCCCGATCCGCATTCGTCAGGGCACGCTGAACAACTCGCGCGACCTGATCGTCAGCCCGAACCACCGCCTTTTCGTCTACCAGCGCAGCGACCAGCTTGGCGTAGGTCGGGCAGAGGTGCTGGTAAGGGCCAAGCACCTTCTGGACGGTGAAGCGGTGACGCAGACCGCCGGCGGCTTCGTGGACTACTACCAGATACTCTTCGACCGGCACGAAATCATCTACGCCGAGGGCATCGCGGTCGAGACGTTCCTCGTGGATCACACGACCCGTAGCGCGCTGCCCCATGATGTTCCGCTTGGAGGCAACGGGACCGGCAACGACCGCGCCGTGGAACTGAACGAGCGCCATTTGCGCGCGCATCGGGCTGCCGAGATCTTGCGCAAGGCGAGCGTCGGCTGACCACCGTCACGCAAAGGTGCGGCCGCGATTGCGCCCTGCCCCGTCGACAAATATATGCGCCTTATGCTCGACCGTATGCACAACACCGCGCCCCTGCCGTCCGAAATTGCCCGCAGGCGCACCTTCGCCATCATCTCGCATCCCGATGCGGGCAAGACGACGCTGACCGAGAAGTTCCTTCTCTATGGTGGCGCGATCCAGATGGCCGGACAGGTCCGCGCCAAGGGCGAGGCTCGAAGGACGCGCTCGGACTTCATGCAGATGGAGAAGGACCGCGGGATCTCGGTCTCGGCCTCGGCGATGTCCTTCGATTTCGGCGGCTATCGCTTCAACCTCGTGGACACGCCCGGCCACAGCGACTTCTCCGAGGATACCTACCGCACGCTGACGGCGGTGGATGCCGCGGTCATGGTGATCGATGGCGCCAAGGGCGTGGAGAGCCAGACTCAGAAACTGTTCGAGGTCTGCCGCCTGCGCGACCTGCCGATCCTGACGTTCTGCAACAAGATGGATCGCGAAAGCCGCGACATCTTCGAGATCATCGACGAGATTCAGGAGAACCTGGCAATTGACGTGACGCCAGCTTCGTGGCCCATCGGCGTCGGGCGCGATTTCCTCGGCTGCTACGACATGCTGAACGATCGGCTCGAGCTGATGGACCGAGCCGACCGCAATAAGGTGGCCGAGTCGGTCCGCCTGCAGGGTCTCGACGACCCAAAGATGGAAGAGCACATCCCGGGCCACCTGCTGGAGAAACTGCGCGAAGAGGTCGAGATGGCGCGCGAGCTTCTGCCGGCCTTCGATGCGCAGGGGCTTCTCGACGGGGTACTGACGCCGATCTGGTTCGGCAGTGCCATCAACTCGTTCGGCGTGCGCGAACTCATGGACGGGATCGGCCGCTTCGGTCCGCAGCCGCAGCCGCAGAACGCAGAACCGCGCCAGATCATGCCGGACGAGACCAAGGTCTCGGGCTTCGTGTTCAAGGTGCAGGCGAACATGGACCCCAAGCACCGCGACCGGGTCGCCTTCGTCCGCCTCGCTTCGGGACACTTCAAGCGCGGCATGAAGCTGACCCACGTTCGCACGAAGAAGCCGATGGCAGTGTCGAACCCCGTCCTCTTCCTCGCCTCGGACCGCGAATTGGCCGAAGAGGCGTGGGCCGGGGATATCATGGGCATCCCGAACCACGGCCAGCTTCGGATCGGCGACACCCTGACCGAGGGCGAGGCGCTGCGGGTGCAGGGCATCCCCAGCTTCGCGCCCGAGCTTTTGCAGAACTGCCGCGCGGGCGACCCGATGAAGGCCAAGCATCTCGACAAGGCGTTGATGCAGTTCGCCGAGGAAGGCGCGGCAAAGGTGTTCAAGCCGATGCTGGGCGCAGGCTTCATCGTCGGCGTCGTGGGTGCGCTGCAGTTCGAGGTCCTGGCGAGCAGAATCGAGATGGAATACGGCCTGCCCGTCCGGTTCGAGCCTTCGCAATTCACCTCGGCACGTTGGCTGCACGGGCCGAAGGACAAGGTCGAGGCCTTCGCGCAGGTGAACAAGGGACACATGGCCCGCGACAACGACGATGACCTGGTCTTCCTGACGCGCCTGCAATGGGACATCGACCGGGTTGAGCGCGACTGGCCGGAGCTGACCTTGACCGCCACCAAGGAGATGATGACGTGATTCCGCGGGCTCGCGTCGCCGCTGCGCTGGACCTCCCGCCGGATACGGACGCGCTGCCGCCGGGTGACCTGCCGCTGGACAGGTTCGCCGAGCGCTTTCTTTCTGCGCTCGAACGGCCGGAGGGGGATGAGACCGACATCTGGACCGTGGACCTCTTCGACCACCTCGTCATGGCCGACCCGAAGCTTGCCTGCGCTTCCCTGCTCGCCTGTTTCGACCGCGCGCCCGAGCGCGCGGAAGAGCTGGGCGCGGGACCGCTCGACGATCTGGTGCGCCGCGCAGGCACAGACGCGGTCGGTCCTCTCGAAGCCGCAGCACCCGACCGCCCCGCCTTGCGCCGGGCGATGCGGCAAGTTTCAGCCGAAGAGATCGAGCATCCGTTCCTGAAGGCACGCATCGAAGCGATTCGGGACTGAAGCACCTTCCAAAACGAACGGAACTGCAACACACTGGGGCGATTCAAAGAAGATTGTGAGGCGATCAAACCGCCCGCTCGAGGAGTGCAGGTCCATTGAACGTGCAGAGCAGTGCACCCCGCCAGAACAGGGTCACCCCGACCGGCGACATCATTTCTCATCCCGCCCGCGGTCACCTCATGGGAAACCGCGGCTGCCTGCATGACGATCACGGCCGGCTGAGGCAGGCGCGCTGGAAGACCAAGGCCTGGATCAGCTGCCGCCTCGACTTTCCCGGCCGCCGGCGGCGCATCATGTCGCCGGGACATTATACCGAACTGTTTTTCCTCGACGAGGCGACGGCATTGGCGGCCGGCCATCGGCCCTGTTTCGAGTGTCGGCGCGAGGCTGCGTTGGCGTTCCGATCTGCATGGCAGAAGGCGGTGGGAGAGATCTCGCGCGTGTCTGAGATCGACCAGATCCTCCACGCCGCGCGCGTCTGGCCCCGCACCAGACGACAACGTCGCATCAGCGCCGACATCCGCGACCTGCCCGTGGGCGCCTTCATCCTGCATGACAGCATGCCGCACCTGGTCCGCGCGCGCTGCATCCTGCGCTGGTCTCCCGACGGCTATGGCGCACCCGCCGCACACCCGCACATCCCCGTCTCGGTCCTGACCCCAGCGCCGATGCTCAAGACGCTGGCTGCGGGCTATCGGCCGGAGATGCTTGCCGATTTCGTCTGATCGTTACATCGTAACTCCATAGGGGGCGAACCCGATCATGGAGATACCCCGATGCGCTTTGCCCTGCCCCTCGTCCTGATCCTCATCGCCACGCCGCTCCTGGCTGACGAGCACGATCACGAGGACCTTTCCGAGACCGAAGGACTCCGCGTCCTGCACGGCTGGAAGAATGCCAGCGACGCCCGGGACATGCGCGTATTCATGGAGATCGAGAACAACCGTGACACCGCCGTATTCCTGACTGGCGCCGAAACCGAAGAAGGCGCGACCGGCACGATCGTCTGGGCAGCCATGAAGGCTGACGGCGAGCCTACCCCCCTGACCGGGATCGAAATTGGCGCAGGTCGCGAGCTACGTTGTCGCCCGATACAATCTATGTAGCCTTCGACGACGCCGCCCCGCGCGCCGAGGGCGACCAGGTCGCGCTGCACTTGCTGTTCCAAGACCTTCCCGAAGTTGAGATACATGCCGAGACGCTTTCCCGTGACGCGCATGCTCATCCTCACGCTGGCCACGCTCATTGGCTCCGCTTTCGCAGCGGACTCGGTTCAAGGCGGGAATCTTCTGGAAACGATAGAGATCCGCGAAGAAATCGACTGCGATGATTGGCGTGCCATCAAAACCGTTCCCGAGGCCGTTCGCGGCAAGGCGAACGCTTTTCGCATCAGCGGCTACGTCGTGCCGGTCGAGGCCGAGCCCTGTATCAGCACCTTCCTGCTGGTGAAGGACCCAGCCAACTGCCCTTTCTGCGGCACGGCTGCGGACGCTCCGGTGATCGAGGTTCACATGGCCGCACCCATGCCCGACATGCCCGAATTTACCGAGGTCACGGTCGAGGGAGACCTTGAATTCGTAGAGGACCCCTTCACGATGCAGGCCGTCATCATGCGCAATGCTCGCGCGACCCAAGCCGATTGACGCTAGGGCCTTGCATCTATAGGTAAAGGTCGGGTCGCGATGCGCGCGGCCTTTGGCAAGGGCGCATGTTACCGCGTCCTGAACCGGTGGCCCGGCCACCCTCGATTCGGACGCACATGACGAAGTTCACCGACCTCAAGCTGGGCCCCAAGGTCCAGAAAGCCATCGAAGAAGCGGGCTACGAAGTCCCGACGCCCATCCAGGCGCAAGCCATTCCGGCGGCCCTCGAAGGGCGTGACGTTCTGGGAATCGCCCAGACCGGCACCGGCAAGACGGCCTCCTTCACTCTTCCGATGATCACGCAGCTCGCCCGTGGCCGCGCCAAGGCCCGTATGCCACGCAGCCTCGTTCTCGCACCGACGCGCGAACTGGCCGCCCAGGTGGCCGAGAATTTTGACACCTATGCCAAGCATGTGAAGCTGACCAAGGCGCTGCTGATCGGCGGTGTGTCCTTCAAGGAGCAGGACGCGCTGATCGATAAGGGCGTCGACGTGTTGATTGCGACGCCGGGTCGGCTGCTCGACCATTTCGAACGCGGCAAACTTCTACTGACCGACGTCAAGATCATGGTGGTGGACGAAGCCGACCGGATGCTCGACATGGGGTTCATCCCCGACATCGAACGCATCTTTTCGCTCGTGCCCTTCACGCGGCAGACGCTGTTCTTCTCGGCCACCATGGCGCCCGAGATCGAGCGGATCACCAACACCTTCCTTTCGAACCCACACCGCGTCGAAGTCGCGAGGCAGGCTTCGGCGTCGGAGACGATCGAGCAGAGGGTCCTGATGTTTCGCCCCTCGCGCAAGGACCGAGCCGCCTCGGAAAAGCGCAAGGCGCTACGCGAAGCAATCGAGGCCGAAGGCGACGGGCTGAAGAACGCGATCATCTTCTGCAATCGCAAGACGGACGTGGATATTGTCGCGAAGTCGCTGCAGAAATACGGCTATGACAGTGCCCCGATCCACGGCGATCTGGACCAGTCGCAGCGCAACCGCACGCTGGATAGCTTTCGGGCGGGCGATCTGAGGATCTTGGTGGCATCCGATGTGGCCGCGAGGGGGCTCGACGTGCCGAGCGTGACGCATGTGTTCAATTTCGACGTCCCCTCTCACCCCGAGGATTACGTCCACCGGATCGGCCGGACGGGTCGGGCAGGACGCGAAGGCAAGGCAATTACGATCTGTCAGCCTTCGGACGAGAAGAACCTTGAGGCCGTCGAAAAGCTGCTGGAGCGGACGATCCCCCGCGTTGAGGTAGCAGCGCCGGCTCCGGCAGCGGAGGCCTCTGCGGCCGTTCAGGAAGCCCCTGCCCCTGCGATCGAAGAACCCAAAGCAGAGCCCGCTGACCAGAAGCCGACCGAGCGGAAGCGCAGCAGCCGCCCTCGCAGCCGGAGCGGCCAAGACGACAAGGGACGGCCTGTCGTTGGGATGGGGGATCACCTGCCCTCATTCATAGAAAAGAGCTTCGAAGAACGGATGACGTAATAGAGCCGCGGGAAATCCCCGCGGCTTTTATCTCGAATCCCGTTTGGAAAGCTATCGTTCAGCGTTTTGTGGACATCACTCCACATGAAGCAAGCTGAAGCGAACATGTTCCGAGAAGAGTCATATCATCGGGCGGCGGATCATCTTCCCGCCGCCCTTCTGGGCCAATTCATCATAAACGGCCGGGGATTCCCCTGCCAGATCGTGACCCTGTCGAGGAACGCGGCCAGCATCAGGGTAGCCAGCGATGCTCTCGACCAAGTCCGATGCGTCGCTGCCCGCCTGAGGATAGACGGGCTGCGGCTTTTCGATGTTCGCATACGCTGGCGCTCGGACCGGGGCATCGGACTCAGCTTCGAGAAGGGCCGCCTGTCCGATGCCGAGATCGCAAAGCTCAGCTCAAGCGGCTGATCACAACCGTCACTTCGGGTTTGCGTCCGATCTCGGCGTTCGCAGACTGGCGAGCGACCCGCCGCATGAGCTCGTCCAGCTTGTCGTCGTCCAGGATCACCCTGTCATCCGCGCGCTGTAGCGCCTGATCCAAATCGGCCTCCATCACGTCGGACAGAGGCGCACCCGACGTTCCGACTTCGGGCAAGCCCTTCAGATCGACCCAAGGTTCGCCCAGAGGACTGTCATCCTCATCCAGGATCAGCGAGACGACCACGTGGCCGTTCAGCGCCATACGTATGCGATCCCGCACCACGCCATCGAGCGCCCCGACCTGCACCGAGCCATCAAGATAGACCCGGCCGGTTTCGACATATTCGACGATCTCAGGCTGATTACCCGACAGCGACACGCACGTGCCGTTCGGCGCCAGGACGCCCTGCCGACCGGCCGCCTCCGCAAGTTTTACGTGCTCCCGCAGGTGCCGGTGCTCACCATGCATGGGGATCACGATCTGCGGCTTCGTCAACTCGTGCATCGCGACGAGGTCGGGGCGGTTTGCATGGCCCGAGACGTGGTAGCGCCCGCCGTCGTCGTCCTGAACGTCAACGCCCTTCTCGGAAAAAGCGTTCATGATGTCGATCACCCCCCGCTCGTTGCCGGGGATGGTCTTGGACGAGAACAAGAACGTGTCCCCCTCCTTCATCGACAGGCCGAGGTACTTTCCGCGTGCAAGCTGGGCCGACGCCGCACGCCGCTCGCCTTGGCTGCCGGTCACGATCAGCATCAGGTTTTCGCGCGGCAGCTGCACCGCGTCTTCGGGGCTGACGACGCTGGGGAAATCCTTAAGCACACCGGCCTCGGTCGCCGCCTCGATCATACGGCGCATGGCACGACCCAAGAGGCAGACCGACCTTCCCGCCGTGACACCCGCGTTAGCCAGCGTCCGCACGCGAGCAACGTTGGACGCAAAGGTCGTCGCCACGACCATGCCAGTCTGCTCGGCGACGAAACGCGCAATCTCGGGGCCAACGGTCGCCTCGGACCGGCCGTCGTGGTGGTTGAACACGTTGGTCGAGTCACAGACCAACGCCTTCACCCCATCCTGCGCAATCGACGCCCAAAGGTCCCGGTCGAAAGGTTCACCCACGCCGGGCTGATAGTCGATCTTGAAGTCGCCCGTATGGATCACCCGCCCCTCGGGCGTGTCGATCACGAGCGCCGAGCTTTCGGGAATCGAGTGAGAGATCGGAAGGAAGCCGACCTGAAATGGGCCAAGCGCGATGGTGTCCGGCCACGCCTTCATGGTCTGCACCTTGTCAGGGTTGTGCCCGCCCTCCTCCATCTTCCGCCGCGCATGGATCGAGGTGAAGCTGCGCGCATAGACCGGCGCATCGAGCTTATCCCAAAGTTGCCCCACCGCCCCGACGTGGTCCTCGTGCGCGTGCGTAATGAAGATGCCGTCGATCCGGTCCTTGCGCTCGGCCAGCCAAGTCACATCCGGAAAGATCAGGTTCACGCCCGGTGTCGTGTCCATGTCCGGAAACGTCACGCCCAGATCCACGACGATCAGCCGTTCCTGGCCCGGCTTTCCGTAGCCATAGACGTAGCAATTCATGCCAATCTCGCCCGCCCCGCCGAGGGGCAGGTAGATAAGTCGTTCTTTTGCAGCCATTATTCTTGCAAATCCTTGTTGTACCGATGAATCACGGTCAGTCCGTGCATCGTCAGATTGTCCTCGAACACGTCGAACAACGTGTCCCCCTGCTGGAAAAGAGGCGCCAGCCCGCCCGTTCCGATGACCTTCATGGGGCGCGCGCGCTCTTCCTTGATGCGCTGCACAATCCCACTCACGAGGCCGACATATCCCCAGAAAACGCCGGACTGCATGCAGTCGACGGTGTTCTTGCCCACAACTTGGGGCGGCATGGTAACGTCGACAAGAGGAAGCGCCGCGGCGGCATCGTGCAGTGCCTGGAGCGACAGGTTCACCCCGGGCGCGATCACGCCGCCCTCGTAGGCGCCGTCCGAGCCAACCACGTCGAAGGTTGTGGCAGTCCCGTAGTCGACGACGATTAGGTCTCCGCCATGCAGATCGTAGCCTGCTACCGTGTTGACCAGCCGGTCAGGCCCGACTTGCGTGCCGGGATCGACCCTCGGCGCAACCGGCAGCGCGCAATCCGGTCGCCCGACCACAACGGGGCGGCAGTCGAAATAGCGGTTGCAGAGCACCCGCAGGTTGAAGACGACGCGCGGCACGGTTGATGAGACGATCACCTCGTCGATCATCACCTCCTCGAGCCCGCGGAGCTTCATGAGCGTAGACAGCCAGACGTAGTACTGGTCAGCCGTTCGCTGCACCTCTGTGGCCGTGCGCCACGTTTCGAGAAAGGCGGTGCCATCCCAGATTGCAAAGACAGTATTGGTGTTGCCGACGTCAATTGCCAAAAGCATGGGCAGAGCCTCTCTTCAGAAGAAGACGTCCGCGGCTGAGATGCGGCGCTCTCCGTCCGCAGTGGACAAGATCAGCCGCCCGCCCTCGTCCACGCTTTCGAACCGGCCGGTGATCTCTTCCTGCGGCAAGCGAGCGGTGACAATCTCTCCCAGTCGCGCCGCATGGCGCAGCCATGCCTCCCGGATCGGCTCAAATCCGAGCTGCGTCAACATGTCTTCCTGCGTCGCATAGAACCCGGCGAGCTCTGTCAGGAAGAGTTCGACATCCACGTTCTCACCCACCGCTGTCGGGGGGAAAGCGGCATCGCGGACGCCACCCGGCGTGTGAGAAAGGTTGACGCCGATCCCGATGGACAGCCACTCGATCTGCCCGCCGCGTGTTGCACTTTCCAGCAGAAGGCCGGCAACCTTCCCGTTGTCCAGAAGGACGTCGTTCGGCCATTTCAGAGCAAGCCGCGTCCGGCGAACGTGAAGGGAAAGCGCCTCGAACACTGCGTTGGCGGCCATGAATGATCGCAGCGCCGCCCAGCCTGCCGTTCCCGTTGGACGGATCACCAGCGTCGCAGCGAAGTTGCCCTGCGGGCTTGCCCACGCCCGTCCCTGGCGCCCTCGCGCTTCCGTCTGACGGCGCGCCAGGATCCAGGTCGGACGGCTCAGTTCCGGCGCGAGGCGTGCTGCCTCGGCGTTGGTGCTGTCGCACGTGTCAAGGATAATACGGTCGTATCCCTCGGGCCAGTTCGGCTCAGTGGACAAGCGCGCTCGCTGCCACGACGGCCGCGCCTTCCACGCCGAAGAGGGTCGCGATACCCACCACCATCACCAGCGCCGACGCCACCGCAACGCCGGTGAGCAGCGGCGAGCGGGACTGATCGAGTCCCTCGGTCTCTTCTCCGAAGAACATCAGGTAGACGATCCTCAGATAGTAGTAGAGCGCGATCGCCGAGGCGATTCCGCCCAGCAATGCCAGCCAGCCCAGCCCGCTTTCGACGGCAGCGCTAAACACGTAGAACTTGCCCCAGAATCCCATCAGCGGCGGCAAACCGCCCATTGCCCACATCAGGGCCGCAAGCGCATAGGCGCGCGCCGGGTCCTTCCGCGACAACATGTTGAGCGACCTCAGCGATGTAACCGGTTTTCCGTCCCGCTCCATCGACAGGATGAAGGCGAAGGTGCCGATGTTCATCGTCACGTAGATGGCCATGTAGATCAGCATGGCCTGCACACCAAAGGCCGTGCCCGCGGCCAGCCCCATCAGCGCAAAGCCCATGTGGTTGATCGATGAATATGCCATCAGACGCTTGATGTCGGTTTGCCCGATCGCGGCGACGGCGCCCAGGAACATCGACACGACCGAAAGCGCTGCGATGATCTGCTGCCAGTCGCCTACGATGCCGCCGAACGCGTCGAAGACCACGCGGGCGAACAGTCCCATCGCCGCGACCTTCGGCGCCGTGGCAAGGAAGGCCGTCACCGGGGTCGGCGCGCCCTCGTAAACGTCGGGTGTCCACATGTGGAACGGCGCCGCCGACACCTTGAAGGCAAGACCGGCCGTAATGAACACAAGGCCGAACAGCAGCCCCAGCGACGCCTGCCCCTCGGCGCTGAGAATGATGCCGGCGAACAGCGTCGTGCCCGCAAAGCCATAGGTCAGCGAGGCGCCGTAGAGCAAAAGCCCCGAGCTGAGGGAGCCCAGAACGAAGTACTTCAGGCCCGCCTCGGTGGACCGGGCGCTGTCACGCCGCAGGGAGGCGATGACGTAGACTGCCAGCGACTGAAGCTCGAGCCCCATGTAAAGGGTCATGAGATCACCGGCCGAGACCATGACCATCATGCCGACGACACTCAAGGTCACCAGCAGCGGATACTCGAACCGAAGGATGCCGCGCCGCTCCATGTAGCCCTGGCTCATGACAAGGACGGCGGCCGCGGACAGCAGGATCGTCACCTTCGCGAACCTGGCAAAGGCGTCATCGATGAAGAGCCCCCGGAACGCGATACGATCAATCGGGCCAGATACGCCGATCCAGAACGCGAAGAACAAAAACACGGCCGCGGTCACCCAGACCAGCATCGGAGCGAACCGATCCTTGCCAGTATAGACGACACCCAGCAGCGCCCCCATCGCATACAGCGCCAGGGCGAGTTCAGGCAGGATGGTGGAGAAATCGACGGAACTCATCGCGGCGTCCTCAATGTGCAGAGTCTGCGACTGCGGTCGAGGTCATCAGACCAGCCTCGTCCACGGCCGTCTCGTAGGTGTCGAGAAGCCCCGCAACCGAGGGCCCGACGATATCGGTCACGAGGGGCGGATAGACCCCGAGGATGATCGTCATCGCGGCAAGGGGAGCGAAGATCCACTTCTCGCGGGGCGTCAGGTCGCGGATAGTCTTCAGGCTTTCCTTGATCAGATCGCCGAGCATCACCCGGCGGTAGAGCCAAAGCCCGTAAGCCGCAGAGAAGATCACACCGGAAGTGGCCACGAAGGCGACCCATGTGTTCGCTTGGAACATCCCCATCAGCGTCAGGAATTCGCCGACGAACCCGCTCGTCCCCGGGAGGCCGATGTTGGCCATGGTGAAGAGAAGGAAGATCAGCGCGTAGGCTGGCATCCGGTTCACGAGCCCGCCATAGGCATCAATGTCCCGAGTGTGCATCCGATCATACACCACGCCCACGCAAAGGAAGAGCCCGCCCGAGATGAAGCCGTGGCTGATCATCTGGAAGATCGCCCCGTCCAGCCCCTGCTGGTTCGCGGAAAAGATGCCCGCGGTCACGAATCCCATGTGCGCGACTGACGAATACGCGATCAGCTTCTTCATGTCCTGCTGCACCAGCGCGACGAGCGACGTGTAGACGATCGCGATCGCCGACAGCCACAGCACGAGAGGCGCGAGATACTCGGAAGCGACGGGGAACATCGGCAGCGAGAAGCGCAGGAAGCCGTAGCCGCCCAGCTTCAGCAGAATTGCCGCCAGGACGACCGAACCGGCTGTCGGCGCCTGCACGTGGGCGTCGGGAAGCCAAGTGTGGACGGGCCACATCGGCATCTTTACCGCGAAAGAGGCGAAGAATGCGAGCCACAAGAGGGTCTGCAACCCGCCAACGACCGTCAAGCCAAAGACCGAGAACGTCTCATAGCTGAACTGGTGGGTCAGAAGGGAGGGAATATCCGTCGTGCCCGCGTCGACATACATGGCGAGCATTGCCACCAGCATCAGGACGGACCCGAGGAAGGTATAGAGGAAGAACTTGAACGCCGCATAGATCCGGTTCGCTCCGCCCCAGATCCCGATGATCAGGAACATCGGGATCAGGCCGGCCTCGAAGAAGAGGTAGAACAGGATCAGGTCGAGCGCGACGAAGACACCGAGCATCATCGTCTCGAGCACGAGGAACGCGATCATGTATTCCTTCACCCGCTCGTTCACGTCCCACGCGGACAGGATCACCAGCGGCATCAGGAAAGTCGTCAGGATCACGAAGAGGACGCTGATACCGTCCACGCCGACCTTGTAGGTCAGGCCGGCGATCCACTGGCGCTGCTCGACCAGCTGAAATCCGCCACCGGGCTCGAACTGGCCGAGGATGAGCAGCGATCCGAGGAATGAGGCCGTGGTGGCGATCAGCGCCAGGTACTTGGCGTTCCGCCGTGCAGCCTCGTCATCGCCGCGCAGGAAGAGAGCGAGGATGATCGCCGCCACCAAGGGCAGGAAGGTGACGATCGAGATCAAGCTGTCCATGTTACTCGACCCCTCCGAGAGTCATCCAGGTGAGCAGGATCGCGACCGCGAGGACCATCGCGAAAGCGTAGTGAAAGATGTAGCCGGACTGCGCGCGTCCCGCGAGACGGCTGAAGAACGGGATCACCCCCATCGCCAGGCCGTTGATCCCGCCGTCGATGACGTTCCCGTCGCCGCGCTTCCATAGCGTTCGGCCGAGCCAGCCGACCGGGCGGACGAAGAGGAAGCCGTAGATCTCGTCGAAATACCACTTGTTCAGCAGGAAGTCATAGATCGGGCGCTGCGCGTCAACGAACTTGCCGGGCAGGTCCGGGCGACGAATATACATCTGGAACGCCAAGAGGAACCCGCCGAGCATCGCCAGGAACGGGCTGATCTTGACCAGGAGCGGCGCGTGATGCGCCTCATCCATCACCTGGTTGTCGGGGGCAATGTATATTGCGCCCGCTTCCCAACCGCCGGCCATGACATCGCCATGAGTGCCCTCGCCGCCGCCCGTGTCCTCGGTCGGCTCGAGCAGGGCCGCCGCCGCATCGGCGACGTCGCCTTCCACCAGTTCCTCGGTCGCGGGGACCAGCCCTTCGCCCTCTCCCTCGGGTGCGGTTGCGCCGTGATCTTCGGCGGCCACAGCCTCGGCAGGGGCCGGAATGCCGAAGAAGCGATTCACCTGCGCCTGGTCGCCGAAGAACGGACCGTACCAGACCATGCCCGAGAAGATCGCGCCAAGCGCCAGCACCCCGAGCGGAATGGTCATGATCGAAGGGCTTTCATGCGCGTGCTCATGCGTGTGCCTGTCACCGCGCGGCTCACCGTAGAACGTCAGGAACATCAGCCGCCACGAATAGAAGCTGGTGAAGGCCGCGGCGATCACCAGGAGCCAGAAGGCGTAGGTACCGACGCCCGACTGCGCGCCCCAGGCGCTTTCGATCACGGCGTCCTTCGACAGGAAGCCGGCAAAGCCGATATTGGTCAGCGGAATGCCCACGCCCGTGATTGCCAGCGTGCCGATCATCATGGCCCAGAAGGTCTTGGGCATCTTGTCCTTCAGGCCACCATAGTTCCGCATGTCCTGCTCGTGGTGCATTCCATGGATCACGGACCCGGCGCCAAGGAACAGCATCGCCTTGAAGAAGGCGTGCGTGAACAGGTGGAACATCGCAGCCGAGTAGACACCCACGCCCGCGGCCACGAACATGTAACCGAGCTGGGAACAGGTCGAATAGGCGATCACGCGCTTGATGTCTGTCTGCACGAGGCCGATCGTGGCCGCGAAGAAGGCGGTCGTCGCGCCGATCACCGTGATGAAGGCGGTCGCGTGCGGCGCGAACTCCATCAGGGGAGACATGCGGCATACGAGGAACACGCCCGCCGTGACCATGGTCGCTGCGTGGATCAGCGCCGACACCGGGGTCGGACCCTCCATCGCGTCGGGCAGCCAGGTGTGCAGGAACAGCTGCGCGGACTTGCCCATGGCGCCGATGAAGAGAAGAACCGCGACGATCTCGGCCGCGTTCCAGGTCGTCCAGAGGAAGTGCATCTCGGTCGCGGCGATCTCGGGGGCGGCGGCGAAGATGTCGTTGAACTGGATGGAGTCGACCAGGAAGAACAGCGCGAACATTCCAAGTGCGAAGCCGAAGTCGCCGACACGGTTCACCACGAAGGCCTTCATCGCCGCGGCGTTGGCCGAAGGTTTGCGGAAGTAGAAGCCGATCAGAAGGTACGATGCGAGGCCGACCCCCTCCCAGCCGAAGAACATCTGCACCAGGTTGTCGGCCGTCACCAGCATCAGCATCGCGAATGTGAAGAACGACAGGTAGGCGAAGAAGCGGGGGCGGTAGCTTTCGTTGTCGCGGAAGTTCTCGTCGTGGGCCATGTAACCGAACGAGTAGACATGGACGAGCGCCGATACGGTGGTGATGACGATCAACATGATCGCCGTGAGACGGTCGAGGCGAATGGCCCAGTCCGTCGACAGGCTGCCCGACTCGATCCAGCGCAGGATCTGGACGCGGTGCAGCTCGCCGTCATGGCCGAAGAAGACGATCCAGCTCAGCACCGCCGCCAAGAGGACGAGGCATGTGGCGGTCCACTGCGCCGGCTTTTCGCCGATGAACCGATGGCCGAAGCCGCAGATCAGCGCGCCGATCAGCGGCGCGAAAAGGATGATCGTCGCCATGCCCTCAGCCCTTCATCATGTTGACGTCTTCGACCGCGATCGTGCCGCGGTTGCGGAAGAAGCAGACGAGGATGGCAAGACCGATGGCCGCCTCGGCCGCCGCGACCGTCAGGACGAACAGCGTGAAGATCTGGCCCACCAGATCGCCCATGTGAGTCGAGAACGCGACCAGATTGATGTTCACCGCGAGGAGCATCAGCTCGATCGACATCAGGATGATGATGATGTTCTTGCGGTTCAGGAAGAGACCGAAAATGCCGATCACAAAAAGCGCGGCGGCGACGGTCAAATAATGTTCAAGTCCGATCATTCTGTCCCTCGGCTCGGTTTGGGCCGGTCCTAGACCTTTGCTGTCCCGGCGTCCATGCCTCGCGGCGGTCGATTCAGGCGTCGATTACCGTCGCCTAAAACCCGACGGGAAACGCTTTCATGTGGGCCTTTCGGCCCTTCTCTATAGCGCTCGGCAAGGCGGCTCTCGGCCACGTCACAGCGTCCCGGTAATCGACGCTCATCCCAAGCCCTGCCCCGACTTCACGTCGCGCATCTCCATCGTCTTCTTCGGGTCGCGCATGATCTGCTGCACGATGTCCTGGCGCTTGACCCCGGTCCTGTGCCGAAGCGTCAGAACGATCGCACCGATCATTGCGACCAGCAGGATCAAACCGGCGAGCTGGAAGAGCAGCAGGTAGTCGTCATAGATCAGCTGCCCCAGCACCTGCGTGTTCGACGCGCCGCCAAAGGCTGCACGGGATGCGGCCACGTTCGCAGCGGCCAAGTCGGAGGCCTGCCAGACGCCGAAGACGATACCGAGCTGCATCAAGATCACGACGCCGATCAGAAGGGCGATAGGCATGTATTTCGCCATCTCGGCCTTGAGCGCGGCGAAATCAACGTCGAGCATCATGACCACGAACAGGAACAACACGGCGACCGCTCCGACGTAAACGATCACCAGTAGCATCGCGACGAACTCGGCGCCCATCAGGACGAACAGGCCCGCCGAAGACAGGAAGGCCAGGATCAGCCACAGGACCGAGTGCACGGGGTTGCGCGCCACCACGGTGAAAAGACCAGCGGCAACCACGAGGATCGCGAAGAGGTAGAAGGCGAAATCGGGAGGTGTCATGCAGTCAGTCCCCTAGATGTCCGGGCTCAACGATACGGCGCGTCGATCTCGAGATTGCGGGCGATCTCGGATTCCCACCGTTCGCCATTCTCGAGCAGCCGGGCCTTGTCGTAGTAGAGTTCTTCGCGCGTCTCGACCGAGAACTCGAAATTCGGTCCCTCGACGATGGCATCGACCGGGCACGCCTCTTGGCAGAAGCCGCAATAGATGCACTTCGTCATGTCGATGTCGTAGCGCGTGGTCCGGCGCGAGCCATCCGAGCGTGGTTCGGCTTCGATCGTGATGGCCTGCGCGGGGCAAATTGCCTCGCACAGCTTGCACGCGATGCAGCGCTCTTCGCCGTTGGCATAGCGGCGCAGGGCGTGCTCGCCACGGAAGCGGGGCGACAGGCGGCCCTTCTCGTGCGGGTAGTTCAGCGTCGCCTTCGGCGCGAAGAAGTACTTCAGCCCCAGCCGCATCCCCTTCCAGAAGTCGAAGAGCAGCCAGTATCGACCGGCACGGGCATAGTCGAACGTTTCAGCCATGGATCAGACTCCTACCGCCCAGCGAGCGTAGAACCCGCCAAGCAGTTCGAAATGGGCAAGGAAAGACACGAGAACGACCCAGATCAGGCTGAACGGAAGGAAGACCTTCCAGCCCAGCCGCATCAGCTGGTCGTAGCGATAGCGCGGCACCACGGCCTTCACCATCGCGAAGAGGAAGAAGAAGAACGCCATCTTCAGGATCATCCAGAACGCGCCGTCGGGTAGTCCCGGGATGGGCGACAGCCAACCGCCGAAGAAGAGGATCGCAGTCACCGCACTGAGGAGCCACATGGCGATGTACTCGCCCGCCATGAACAAGAGGAACGGCGTCGAGGAGTATTCCACCTGATAGCCCGCGACGAGCTCCGACTCGGCCTCGGGCAGGTCGAAAGGCGGCCGGTTCGTCTCGGCAAGGCACGAGATGAAGAACAGGAACACCATCGGGAAGTGCGGCAGCCAGTACCAGTTGAACAGGCCGAAATCACCGTCCTGCGCACGCACGATGTCGCTGAGGTTCAGCGAGCCAGTCGAGATGATGATGCCGACGATGATCAGGCCCAGCGACACCTCGTACGAGATCATCTGCGCGGCCGAGCGCAACGATCCCAGGAACGGGTATTTCGAATTCGAGGCCCAGCCGCCCATGATCACGCCGTAGACCTCAAGCGAGGAGACGGCGAAGATGAACAGGATCGCCACGTTGATATCGGCCAGCACCCAGCCATCAGCGAAGGGGATGACCGACCAGGCGACCATGGCCAGCACGAAAGAGACGAGCGGCGCCAGCAGAAACACCGTCCGGTCGGAGCCCGCCGGAATGACGATCTCTTTCAGGACGTATTTCAATGCGTCGGCGACGGACTGCAGCAGGCCGAAAACACCTACCACGTTCGGGCCGCGCCGCATCTGGACCGCCGCCCAGACCTTCCGGTCGGAATAGACCAGAAACAGCAGCGAAATCATGACGAAGGCCACGACCATCGTGCATTGAGCCAGGACCATGAGCGTGATCCCAAGCGGAGTGGAGAAGAAGCCGTCCATGGGCAGGTCCTCTGGTCAGATCGTGGGGATGCCGTCCTCGCGGCACCTCGCCACTTCGATTTCGGCGTCCAGCGTCCGTGCGCCGGGCGGCAGCGCGGGCGAGACGGTGTAAACCGCATCTCCGCGCCAAACGCCACCCTCTTCGGACACGATCGTCCTGATGTGACGTGCGAATCCATAGCCCCGGATCAGCGCATATTGTGCAGCGACACATCGGGCGTAGGCCCCGGCGTCGCGCTCGTCCCGCGCGCCTCGCATTTCCACGAGGAAATTCGCAAGATCGGTGTCGAGCAACCTCGTCTGGCTACCCATGTAGGTTGCACCTTCAGGCGGTAGCACGGGTCGCTCCGGCAAGGTCTCGAACGGCGCTCTCGCGATGCAAGCCGCGAGAATGCCGCACAGCCCCAAGGCCAACGCCAACCGCATCCTCACTCGGCCGCGAGGGGCGCCTGCTTCCGGGTCCGGGCGTTGTGGCTGAGTTCCCCCATGAGGGCGCTCGCCCGCAGGATCGGGTTGGCGAGGTAGTGATCCTTGATCGTCGCCTCGAACCCGCCCGACTCGATCTCGCCGGAGTCGATGTCGCCGATCTCGTTCAGCGGCACCTCGTCTATCGCCTTCAGGTGCGGGACATCGGCCCACAGTTTCTGGCGCAGCTCGCGGATCGAATCGTACGGCAGCTTGGCTCCGAGTTCGGCCGACAGGGCGCGAAGAATCGCCCAGTTCTCTTTCGCCTCGCCCGGCGGGAAGTTCGCCCGGATCGCCAACTGCGTGCGGCCTTCGGTATTCACGAAGATCGCCGTCTCTTCGGTGTAGCAGGCGGCAGGCAGGATGATGTCCGCACGATGCGCGCCACGGTCGCCGTGGCTACCCTGATAGATGACGGTCGGGCCGGCGGGGATGTCGATCTCGTCCACGCCGAGTGCATAGACCACATCGGCCCCGTCCAGGGCGGCACCCAAGCCGCCTTCCGTGACGGCACCGACATCCATCGCACCCACACGGCTGGCCGCCGTGTGCAGGACGAGCACGCCGTCCCCAAGTTCGGCAGCCTTCTTGACGATGGCCGCACCGTCCTTCCGGCGCAGCGCCCCCTGCCCCACGATGACGATCGTCTCGCCCTCGACTTTGGGCAGGTCGAGCTTGGACAGCTCGGACGCATCCTCGCCGAGGTGAGCGTATTCGTAGGTCAGATCGACGCCCTCGCCGATCACCGCAACGTCCGCCCCGTGGAGCCACGCCTTGCGGATACGCGCGTTCAGAACCGGCGCCTCGACCCGCGGATTGGTACCGATGATCAGAACCCGCCTTGAGTCCTCGATCGCCTCGATGGACGTCGTGCCGGCATAGGCACCGCGATTGCCGGGAATCAACGCTTCGTGGTGCAGTCGGCTTTCGACGTGGCCGCCCTGCCCCTCGACAAGTTCCTTCAGCGCATAGATCGCCTCGACCGGGGCAAGATCGCCTACGAGACCGGCAACCTTCGCGCCCTTCATGGCGGCTGCGGCTTTCGACAGCGCCTCACCCCAGGTGGCTGGCCGAAGGCGCCCGTTCTCGCGGAGGTACGGCTTATCGAGGCGCTGGCGTTTCAGGCCGTCCCACACGTAACGCGACCGGTCAGCGATCCATTCCTCGTTCACACCGTCATGGTTGCGCGGCAGGATGCGCATGACCTCGCGGCCACGAGTATCGACCCGGATGTTCGAGCCGAGCGCATCCATCACGTCGATCGTCTCGGTCTTGTGCAGTTCCCACGGGCGGGCGGTGAAGGCGTAAGGCTTCGACGTCAGCGCCCCGACCGGGCACAGGTCCACGATGTTGCCCTGCATCTCGGATTCGAGCGTCTGGCCCAGGTAGGACGTGATCTCGGAATCCTCGCCGCGGCCCGTTTGCCCAAGCTCGGGCATGCCCGCGACCTCGGTGATGAACCGCACGCAGCGGGTGCACGAGATGCACCGCGTCATGTGCGTCCCGACCAGCGGCCCAAGATCCATGTTGGTCACGGCACGCTTCGGCTCGCGGTAACGCGAGAAATCGACGCCGTAGGCCATCGCCTGATCCTGCAGATCACACTCCCCACCCTGGTCGCAGATCGGGCAGTCGAGCGGGTGGTTGATGAGCAGGAACTCCATCACCCCTTCGCGCGCCTTCTTGACCATCGGCGACTTCGTCTTGATCTCGGGCGGTTCGCCATTGCGGCCGCCGCGCAGGTCACGCACCTGCATCGCGCAGGAAGCGGCCGGCTTCGGCGGGCCGCCCACGACCTCGACAAGGCACATACGACAGTTGCCTGCGATCGACAGGCGCTCGTGATAGCAAAAGCGGGGAATTTCGGTATCCGCGACCTGCTCGCAAGCCTGCAGAAGGGTCATCGCGGGGTCGACCTCGACCTCGCGTCCGTCGATGATGATCTTGCGCAGATCGCTCATGCCCGCATCTCCTGGTATCGTCTTCCCGAGGCAGAGCAGCCCCGTGCAGCGGTGACTTAATACGGATCCCAGGCGGCGAAAACCGTCAGTTGCCGCGTATTCGCGTTTTGTCGCGGGCGCACGTCACTCGCAGGTGCCAACGAACTTCCAGCTTTCCAGATTGCCCGGTGCATAGCGGTGACGCTCGTCGATCCGGGCCACGACCACCTCACCGGTCTGCTGCCCGCAAAGGGCGGCCGCGGCGGCCGCAGCCTGCCCTACGGCCAGTTCGTAAGGGACGATGTTCGGCGTGACGAGCAGGGCGAAATGCTCCCCCTCCTTGGCATAGGTGACCGCCGACGGCACGGTGCGCGGCAGGTAGCCCGGGTAGTGACCGTCCACGATCGGGACTTCGCACAGCTCGAACCGGTTTTCCGGGTAGCACGGCGCCTCGACAATGACCGCTCCCGCGCCTGCGCCGGCGACCAACCCTCCGGCCGAGGCTGCGGCGGGGCTCAGAAGAGCCAGAAAGAAAGCAAGATAACGCATCAGTTTCCCCTGAGAAGTCGTCCGGCCGCGGTACCTCGAGCCATTTCCTCGCGCCCCACCTGGCAGTAGCCGGCTGCGTTGCCGGGCGTCGCTCCACGCGCGGCCAGATCGGACCTGATCTGTTCCTCAAGCTGAGAGCGCGCAACATCGTTATCCTTCAGTTCCTCGACATCTTCCTCCGAGTAGCCGGACTGCAACGCGTAGGACTCGAGCGACTTCAGAAACGTATAGGCGCGCACCAGGCGCGGCGTGATCGACGGGCAGTTCTTCCGAATTTCGTCGGCCAGGCCGATCGCATAGAACCCTTGGCGAACGGTCGGGTCCTCGGCCAGAGACTGTGCCGACGCCGCCTGCGATCCTGCCGCGAACAGACAAATGGCTGCAATCAAAGGTCTCATCGCCGAATATCTCCGCCCTTGCCGAACGACCCACGCACGCGGCCGGTCCAGACAACAATATGACCTGCGATCACGTGCTTGCAACCCACGGCCACCGAGCCGCGGAAGGCCTTTTATCGCCCGACGCAGCGTCCCGAATAGACCGGCACGCCGGATTCGGTGAGCGTCGCCGTCCAAGACTCCGGAGCCCCCACCGGGGCATCCCAAACAATGCGCGACGATCCGAAATGGCGTAGGCAATGGCGCGTGCCGTGGAAGCGGACGGTTTCGCGCGTGGCTTCGAGCGGCACGCCCGGTGCCTCGACCGCCACCGCAAAGTCGGCGGCCCCACGGTCTGCGATCAGCCGCGCCTTGTAAGGCAAAGGCTCCGCAGGGCGCGTGGCATCGAGCCTCGGCAGAGACGGTATCGGAATTCGGCCACATCCTGCAAGGGACACGGCGAAGAGCAAGAGACAGACCAGACGCGACAAAGGCCGGAGCCCCCCCTTGGTGATCACGGAGTTTCGCCCGGCATACCTTGGCATGCGCTTCAGGGCAATTCCGGGCGCGCCTCCCCGCAAGGGGACCTGCGCCCGGGGAGTAACGATCACTCGGCCGCGATCACGCGCTTGTGCTTGATACGGTCCTCGATCTCGTCGCGGAAGTGCCGGATCAGGCCCTGGATCGGCCACGCTGCTGCATCGCCGAGCGCGCAGATCGTGTGTCCTTCAACCTGCTTGGTGACGTCGAGCAGCATGTCGATCTCTTCGACCTCGGCCTCGCCCCGCACCAGACGCTCCATCACGCGCATCATCCAGCCCGAGCCTTCGCGGCAGGGCGTGCACTGGCCGCAGCTCTCGTGCTTGTAAAACGCCGACAGACGCCAGATCGCCTTGATGATGTCGGTGGACTGATCCATCACTATCACCGCCGCGGTGCCGAGGCCCGATTTGTTCTCCTTGAGCCAGTCGAAATCCATGATGCCTTCGCGCATCACGTTGCCCGGCAGGCACGGGACTGACGATCCTCCGGGGATGACGGCCTTGAGGTTGCCCCACCCGCCACGGATGCCGCCGCAATGCTTATCGATCAGTTCTTCGAACGAGATCGACATGGCCTCTTCGACTACGCAGGGATTGTTCACGTGGCCCGAGATCGCGAACACCTTGGTCCCCGCGTTGTTCTCGCGACCGAAGGACGAGAACCACGAGGCGCCGCGGCGCAGGATCGTCGGCACCACCGCGATCGATTCGACGTTGTTCACCGTGGTCGGGCAGCCATAGAGGCCCGCGCCCGCGGGGAACGGCGGCTTCAGGCGCGGCATCCCCTTCTTGCCCTCGAGGCTTTCGATCAGCGCAGTTTCCTCGCCGCAGATATAGGCGCCGGCCCCGTGCGCCACGTACAGGTCGAAATCCCAGCCCGACCCGGCCGCGTTCTTGCCCAGCAGCCCGTCGTCATAGGCTTCATCGATGGCGCGCTGCAGCGCCTCGCGCTCGCGGATATATTCGCCACGGATGTAGATGTAGCAGGCGTGCGCATTCATCGCGAAGGAGGCGATCAAACAGCCTTCGATCAGCGTATGCGGATCGTGCCGCATGATCTCGCGGTCCTTGCAGGTGCCGGGTTCGGATTCGTCGGCGTTCACGACAAGATACGAGGGGCGCCCGTCGCTTTCCTTGGGCATGAAGGACCACTTCATCCCCGTGGGAAAGCCGGCGCCGCCACGGCCGCGCAGGCCCGAATCCTTCATTTCCTGAATGATCCAGTCGCGTCCCTTCCCGATCAGGTCGGCCGTGCCATCCCACTGCCCGCGCGACTTGGCGCCGGCCAGGGTCCGGTCGCCCATGCCGTAAAGGTTCGTGAAGATCCGGTCCTTGTCATCGAGCATCGCTTCGCCTCGTCTAATCGGTCGCCTTGGAGGGCTCGGCCCTATTTGCGCTCGTTGCGCCGCTTTTGCCAGATGCGAATGGTCGCGACCAGTGCCCAGGCAAAGGCTGTCAGCGCCAAAGCGTCGAAAATGAACACCAATCCCGGCGGCAATCCCAGAGAGGCCCCAAGCAGCTGGGCCCCCATCCACAGGATCATCGTGAAGGCGAGGACCACTCCGATAGTCCGCGCGCGACGGGCGATATCCATGTCGTTCCGGTCTGGCATGGCGGGACCTCTACGCCCATTTCGCCCGAGCGGCCAGCCCCTTGGCGCGCTTGTCCGTCAGCTGTCCTCGTCTGTCAGCTCGCGCGCCTGCGCAACCCAATCATCGCGGCTCGCACGCCCCTTGAAGCCCTGGAGGTTCACGTCCACCCAGGCCAGCTCTTCCGGCGTCCAGCCGGCGATCTGATCGAGATGATAGATGCCCATGGCATTCAGCTCCTCCTCGAGCTTCGGACCCACACCGCGAAGTTGCTTCAAATCGTCCGCCTGCCCGTCTCGCGGCGCATCAAGGCGCCCGGGCGGATGACCGATCACGTCCCTCTCCGCGTCATCGGTGGCGGAGGGGCCAGCGGCATCGGGCTCTTCCGCGCTCACGATCTCGTCGGTTGCCGCCCGCATTGCCGTCCCGTCCTCGTCGCCGGCCACATCAAGTTCGGCGTCATCATCACCCGCAGCGGGAGCGTCTCTTTCCTCGACAGAAGGGGCTTCGGTCGCGACGTCAGACGGCTCGTCGCCAGGCACCGGCCCTTCTGCCCGATTCCACTGGATGGGATCTGGCGCGGCCTCTGTCACGACCGAACCCGCCTCTCCCGTGCTTTCCCGAGTCGGACTCGGCACGCCGCCAAGGGGGGTGTCGACAGAGCGTTCCGGTTGCGCCGGCTCTGCCTCCGGTCCCTTTCGCGGCCCGGAATAAAGGTAGATCGCAACACCGATAGCCACGGCAAACGCCACGAACACCAGAGGCGAAAGGGACAGTCCGGCCCCAGAGAGCAGCGCAACGGTGGCTACGAAGACGAATCCTCCCGCGATGGCCGCCACCGTCAACAGCGCGCTCGATCCTTGTCTATTCATGACGTCCTTACCTCGTACCGTAGCCGCGTCGCGACCTTGTCACGAGGGAAGCTAGTGCGCCTTCAGGTGTCTGTCTGCCCTTGGCCGGCCAAGACTTTCGCCTGACCAGCCCAGTTGTCCCGGATCGCGCGACCGCGCGCGCCGTCCACGTTGCGGTCGACCCACGCCACTTGTTGCGGCGTCCAGCCGGCGATCTGGTCGAAATGATAAAAGCCCATCTCGTTCAGCGTCTTTGCCACTTTGGGGCCAATGCCACGGATCTTCTGCAAATCGTCGCCGCCAGTCCCGCGCGGGGTATCGAGGCGTTGCGGCTCGACCTCGTCGCCCGGCGCGACATTCGCCGCTCCAGAAGTGGTCTGATCGATGTCGAGGTTGTGCGACAGCGGACCCTGGCCCTCATGAGTCGGACTCTCGCGGGATTCTGCATTCTCGTGACGCTCCGTACTCTCGCCTGCGGCGTGGTATGCGTCGCCTTCGGGCGTATCGTCGCCCGCCTTGGCAACGCCGGCGATTCCACCTTCGTCAGGACGCCCGGCTTCGTCGACGTCGGCTTCCTGCTTGGTCGCGGCTTCCTTCGTGACCTCTTCGTCTGCACCCGGCTGCGCACCGGGCGTCGGTTCGTGGCTGATGCGGCTCGGCCCGAGCAGGTCCTGGTTGACCGCCGGGGGAACTGCCGCCGCCGAGTCCATGACGGGATTCCACGGCGCGCGCAGCGGCACCTCAGTCCCGTCGATCCGCTTGACCGTATCGCCGATCTGGGTCGCAAGCGTGACCGAGGCGTTGGCCTCGTTCACCTTGTCATTGTGCAGCGACGTGACCCCGCCGGCCGGCTCGGACGAGAAGCGGCCGATCTGCGAGCCCGGCACCGGAACCTCGCCCGCGGCCATCCGGTCCAGCAGGTTCGAGAAACTCTCGGCCGACAGATCCTCGTAGTAATCCTTGCCAATCTGGGCCATGGGCGCGTTTGCGCAGGCGCCCAGGCACTCGACCTCTTCCCACGAGAACTTGCCGTCCTCGGACAGTTGGTGCGCCTTGGGCGCAATTTTCTCACGGCAGACGCCGATCAGGTCCTCTGCGCCACAGATCATGCATGACGTCGTGCCGCAGACCTGGATATGCGCGACCGACCCCACCGGCTGCAGCTGAAACATGAAGTAGAAGGTCGCCACTTCGAGCGCGCGGATATAGGCCATGCCCAGCATCCCGGCGACATGCTCGATCGCGGGGCGGGTCAACCAGCCTTCCTGCTCTTGCGCCCGCCACAGCAGCGCGATGATCGCCGACGGCTCCCGCCCCTCGGGATATTTCGAGATCTGCGCCTCGGCCCATTTCTGGTTTTCGGGGGTGAAGGCGAAGCTTTCGGGCTGCTCGTGATACAGGCGGCGGAGCATGGCGGGCCTCTCGTGATCCGTGTCGGGGGCTGATCTAGCGAAGGTTTTCAGGAAGGGGAAGCCAAAGGACCGGATTCGCGGCGTCGGACCTCACGGCCGGAAGAACCGTATGGTCAGGGACTTGGCCGCCCGGTCAGGGCGAAGCAGGCAACGCCCCCCGCCCGCCAGGCGTCCTCCCCACCTCACGAGCAAACCGAGCCGCGGCTGCGACGTCAGCGATCGACCTCCCCGAACACGATGTCGAGCGACCCGAGGATCGCCGACACGTCCGACAGCAGGTGCCCCTTGTTGAGGTAGTCCATCGCCTGGAGGTGCAGATATCCTGGCGCGCGTAGCTTTGCGCGGTAGGGCTTGTTCGTCCCGTCCGCGACCAGATACACGCCGAATTCGCCCTTCGGCGCCTCGACGCAGGCATAGACCTCGCCCGCAGGGACGTGGAATCCTTCGGTGTAGAGCTTGAAGTGATGGATCAGCGCTTCCATCGAGGTCTTCATCTCGCCGCGCCTGGGCGGCGTGATCTTGCCGCGGGACAGCACATCGCCCTTCCCGTCGGGCGCGCGCAGCTTCTCGACCGCCTGCAGCATGATCTTCACCGACTCGCGCATCTCTTGCATGCGGATCAGGTAGCGGTCGTAGCAGTCGCCCGCTTTGCCCACCGGGATCTGGAACTCGAACTCGTCGTATAGCTCGTAGGGCTGGGACCGCCGCAGGTCCCACGCAAGGCCCGAGCCGCGCGCCATCACGCCCGAGAAGCCATGATCCTGCACGTCCTCGACCGAGACGAGGCCGATATCCACGTTCCGCTGCTTAAAGATGCGGTTGTCCGTGATCAGCCCGTCGATGTCGTCGAGCACAACCGGAAAGCTGTGGCACCACGCTTCGATATCGTCGACCAGGTCGTCCGGCAGGTCCTGATGAACCCCGCCCGGGCGGAAATAGGCCGCGTGAAGGCGCGCGCCCGATGCCCGCTCGTAGAAGCCCATCAGCTTCTCGCGCTCCTCAAAGCCCCAGAGCGGCGGCGTCAGTGCGCCCACGTCCATGGCCTGAGTCGTGACGTTCAACAGGTGGTTCAAGATACGGCCGATCTCGCTATAGAGCACGCGGATCAGCGAGGCGCGGCGCGGCACCTCTGTCTGCGTCAGCTTCTCGATAGCGAGGCACCAGGCGTGCTCCTGGTTCATCGTGCCCACGTAGTCGAGCCGGTCAAAATAGGGCAGGTTCTGAAGGTAGGTCCGGCTTTCCATCAGCTTCTCGGTCCCGCGATGCAGCAGGCCGATATGCGGGTCCACGCGCTCGACAATCTCTCCGTCCAGCTCGAGAACCAGGCGAAGCACGCCGTGTGCCGCCGGGTGCTGAGGTCCGAAATTGATGTTGAAGTTGCGGATTTTCTGCTCGCCCGTCTGGGCGTCGTCGAACTGGGTTCCGTCCATCATCTCAGACCTTCGTAAGGTTTTCAGCCACCATATGGGGGGCGCGCCCTGTACATGGGGCTACAACGTCGTATTTCGGCGCCCGGAAGTCCAGCCGGGCCATCCGGGCATCGCGTATCACGAGCGGTCGGAGAACGACTCGCGGAAGGCGAGAACCCAGAGCAGGATCAGCGCCCCGACCGGCAGGATCGCCAGCAACGACACCCATTTCGAAATGCCGTAGCTGGGCAGAATTCGCCAGAACGGCACCACAAGAAGAATGGCCAGGAACAGGAAACCCGTCAGCATATTGCCCATTGCCATCGAGCCCATCATCATCCCAGCCCCCCTCTCAAGTGTCTTGCTTCGACTTCTCGTCACCCGGCAGCATGTAGTCCGCACCTTCCCACGGGCTCATGAAGTCGAACTGACGGTACTCCTGCACCAGGTCGACCGGCTCGTACACCACGCGCTTGGCGGTCTCGTCGTAGCGGACCTCGACATAGCCCGAGGTGGGGAAGTCCTTGCGCAACGGATGGCCGTGGAAGCCGTAGTCCGTCAGGATGCGGCGCAGGTCGGGATGGCCGGTGAACATGATACCGAACATGTCGAACACCTCGCGCTCGAACCAGTCGGCGCACTGGTGGACCCCGGTGATCGAGGCGGCCATCTCGTCCTCCCGGATCTGCGTCTTGAGGCGGATCCGATGGTTCTGCCACATCGACAGGAAGTGATAGACCAGATCGAACCGCGCCTCGCGGGCCGGATGATCGACCGCGGTGATATCGACGAGTGTGGTGAAACGGCAGGTCTTGTCGGTCTTGAGAAACTCGACCAGCGACCGCACGGAGGCGAGCGTGACGTCCACCGTCAGCTCTCCATTCGTCACGTGGTAGCCAAGAACGCAATCGGGGCGGGCGTTCTTGACGTGCTCGCCCAGTTCGCGAAGGGCCGTTTCGGGCATGTTTCCCTCCTCAGCGGGTGATGGTGCCGGTGCGGCGGATCTTCCGCTGCAGTTGCAGGATGCCGTAGAGCAGCGCCTCGGCCGTCGGCGGGCACCCGGGCACGTAGAGGTCAACCGGCACCACGCGATCACAGCCACGCACGACCGAGTAGCTGTAGTGATAGTAGCCGCCGCCATTGGCGCAGGAGCCCATAGAGATCACGTAGCGCGGCTCGGGCATCTGGTCGTAGACCTTGCGCAGCGCGGGCGCCATCTTGTTGGTGAGGGTTCCGGCCACGATCATCACGTCGGACTGGCGCGGAGAGGCGCGGGGCGCGATGCCGAACCGCTCGGCGTCGTAGCGCGGCATCGAGGTATGCATCATCTCGACGGCGCAGCAGGCAAGGCCGAACGTCATCCAGTGCAAGCTGCCGGTCCGCGCCCAGTTGATGAGGTCATCCGCGGTGGTCAGCAGGAAGCCCTTGTCGGTCAGCTCGCGATTCAGCACCTGGGTGGCGTGCTCGCGGTCGGGCCCTGCGGTCATGGCGGCTTTGGGGGTCGCGCCGGGGGTCACAGACATCTGTTCATCCTCTCACGGAAATCGCGGGTCGGCGTGCGGCACGCCCTTGCTCCGCTTTTGCCACATGCACGTATAAGCGCAGGCCCTCGACGTCAACGCACCCACCGGCACGATCGCCCCGGCTTTGACTTGTCGCGCCTGGTCACGGCCTTGTGCCCACAGGCAGGACGGGACGACGCATCGCCCCGCGGTTCGCGGTCGGCGTCACTCCCAGTCGAGCGCGCCCTTCTTCCATTCATAGGCAAACCCGATCGTCAGGACGCCGAGGAACGCCATCATTGACCAGAAGGCGGCGTCCGTCATGGTCGCGAAGGTCGTGGCCCATGGAAACAGGAACGCGACCTCGAGGTCGAAGATGATGAAGAGGATCGAGACGAGGTAAAATCTTACGTCGAACTTCATCCGGGCATCGTCGAACGCGTTGAAGCCGGATTCATAGGCCGAGACCTTTTCCGCGTCGGGATGCCGCACGGCCAGGACAGCCGCAGCAAGGATCAGCACCAGGCCAAGCGCGATGGCCACTCCCAGAAGCATGATGATCGGAAGGTATTCCCTGAGCATCGGGTCCATGGCGGTCCGGCCTCCTTACGTCGTTCCCGCGGCAGATACTCTCCGCCACGTGCGGGGTCAACGCCCCCGGCCCGCGGCAGGCGATCCCGCTGCCCCGGAATCGAACCGATCGCTCCACAATTCGCGCCCAATTGTGAAGACACGGTCAATGGCCGACAAAAGCCCCCGCCCATGAATAGCCATAGACGATGTATCAGAAACCATCCTTCCTCAGCCGCCTGCGTCACTTCATCAGCACGGATGTGGGGTACTTCTCGCTCGAGATTGCCCTGTGGGTGCCGCTCGCCGGAATTGCGATCGTTCTGGCGCTTGCCTGAGCCACGCGCTCACTCCCAAGGGGGATAGAAGTCTTGCGCATAAAGAAGCTCCGCCCCCGGCGGTGGTAGAGCATCGCGGAACGACTCGCGCTCGGTGATCCGCTCGTACCAGCGGGCCGTCTCCGGGAAATCGTCGAGCGTTGCGAAATGTTGCGCCATGTACACGGCCTGACCGACAGAGATGTCGGCGGCCGAAAAACCGCTCGTCAGAAGGTAATCGCGGTTCTCGACGGGCGTCGAAAGGCGACCCTCGATTGCGGCGTAGCATTTACGCAACCGGGCCGCCTCAATCCGCATGATCAGGGGCGAGCGCATTTCATCTTCGTATAGCACCACATGCTGCTGGGTCAGTGCCGCCGCATGCTGCGTCACCGTTTCGGCAAAGTGCAGCCAG
>JACLAD010015192.1_pt1 | contig 41225 bp, 41 predicted proteins | sample 8027901 | NCBI WGS metagenome assembly JACLAD01 (sample SAMN15725071, study PRJNA655200) | protist metagenome | isolation source: fluorescence activated cell sorting (FACS) single amplified genomes of... | place: Spain: Blaines Bay Microbial Observatory, Mediterranean Sea | collected 2016-07-05 | reverse complement strand
TTATTCCTGATGGCCCTCCCATTTTTTGCGTTTATTGTGTTGCCTATCTGGATTGGTATTCTTTGGTTCGCATTTGGTGTATTGATTGCTCCTCCGTACTGAAATCACTCCCACTCTTTCAAGAAGGATCCAACAGAATTGATGAAGGGATTATGGGGGATCTTTAGTACTTTTGGTTCTCTAAGTGGGCAGTTGAAACAAAGTTGTATGTTGAAGATCTAAGTTGATTTGCGCCTTTTAAGTAGCACGCAATTTTAGGCTAGGTCAGACGATAGCTTGAATTTGGCTGAGTGAACCCAAGATATTTACAGTTGATGAAAGATAGATTGAGGACAACTAGTGCCCACCCCACTTTAAATCGAAAGAATTAATCCGAAAGCCTCGACAATCTAATTGACGAAGTTCCAAAAAAACTCACCTTATCTTCACGAAATTTCAGAAGATCGCTCTAACGGTTCCAGCTAGTCTTCTCTTCAGGGGACCACCCAATCAGATGGTGTATTGTCTAAGAGTTCTTTCAATGGTTTTTTGCAAACTTGGATCTCAAATCAATAGTGTGAAAAAGTGAGAGAATAGTTTTCCAAAGACTATTACAGCTTCGTAAAATCAACTCCCCGTTTGCAAGAATATTATTCTGCACCAACCAAAAATATTACTGACGAAGTGCTGTTGATGTGGTTTAAAGATCCTTAGTTTGGGTCTAAACAACTTCCTTCAGAAACCCCACAGATTCTCTCACGATTACAATTGATTCTGATTCGTCAGTTTTTTTATTCCTTCCAATCTGCGCATCAAACTCGAGATCATCATCCCAACGGACAATCACCGCTTCCTTGGCTTTCTCTAGCATAAATTTCGAACTTGTGTTTAATTTCATCCCCCTGTGTTTACCCACAGTTGTAGTGTGACTAGCGATAGTTATTCAAATCGCATCACAACTTTAACTTCCAGCAAGGCATCTCTCTTCCCAAAGCCGCAGAATTTTAAGTCCAATCAATATGCTTTATGACCCACAGTGTCTGCAGGATTTCTGGTAATTGTCTTCATTTTCAATCCGAGACTGAAGAGGGTTGATCTTTAAGCGAAAGAATCTTAACAGACTCAGCTTGATCTAAACAAGTGCTCCCCACTGAAGCATTTGGGGAGCAGTTTGATCAATATTTTTTCAAGGAATTACCAGCTCCAGGTGAAAATATGTGCTCAAAATCAAAACTAGTAAAAAGGATGGAATCAATTTTTCTCACAAGCCCCAATTACCTTCTCTCACAGCATCCCGAGACTTGCTTTAGCTGCGGATTCTTCATTAGAAAGAACGCTTTTCAGCATGCTACCAATCGAGGGATTCAGAGTTTTTGCTTAGATTGTCACTACATCTTACATCAAAAGATCTCTGCTCAGGAGAAAAGATCCAGAAGGATTGAATCCGCAATTTTTCTAAGATCTTCTCTCTCCACAAAAGGTAAAAGAAGAATTCAGCTGAAGAGTCATGAGAGATCAACCTGCTTCACCAAATCAATCAGCCTGAGATCACTGAAAAAGAGCTGTAAACGATATGAACCGACATACCATACCGGTTCATGCTATGCTTGCGGAGTTTACATGAATAACGGGGGATATAGACACAGGACAAACGCTGGCAAACATGTTTTCTGTGGGAGTTGTCACAATCACTTGATGATAAAGTTTTATCCAAAAAACGATGCCTTCCACGGTGCACTGCAAGGCGGCTCTTTCAGTGGGCGTTAAGCTCACCAGGATTCTTTTAGGGGCAGCTGCGGGTGAAATTTAATGAAGTCGGCGTTCTCTGGGCTTCAGAGACGCCATAACAGAGACCTCGTAATACCTCCTGGAATTTCCCTTTCAATCTTGAAAAGTTTTGTAACTGACGACATGAGTGGGACACATGCTTAGTTTGTAAAACTTTTTTACTTATCCCAACGCAGTAATCAAATTCATTTGGCGACCCTGCTTTGGGCATGGATATCTTGATAGGGATCCACTTTACTGGCTTCATCTGAAGGCCCCATGTGTTAGGGAAAAATTCCAAGTCATTACCTATAATTTCTGCAGTCTTTCATTTGAATTACAATAACTGTGAGGTTCTCTGCCAGATGACAACTGAAAATCTCACATCCCCTTTTGGGATTAACATGAAAAACATCTGAAAATCTCTCCAATCCCACACAAATCCTAAGATAGCAGGGAATTTTTGAATCTGCCTCACATCCCCTTTTGAGATTGTTTTTTTGTGTTTTCCTGCCTCAAAAATCTCAGATCCCCTTTTGCATCCCTTTTTGAAATTTTTTATGTAATTATATCAATAATTTATATTATTTCACTAGGTTATAAATTGAAAAAATAGCGCGTATTTGCACACACTGGGGAGGTTTCTTTGAAGATCTTAGGCATGAGGCCAGACGTTATGCCTCGTGGTCATAAGGTTCTCAGCAGGGATCGAGTGATTAGCCCTGAGCTTGGGCATTCATAGGTTGCGAAGGGCGCTTCCCACTTAAATTGAAGCCCCGGTACTCTTACACGTTAAGCGAATATCAGTGGCTAAAACTAGTCGGAGAGTTACCCGCGTGGTGGAGTCATTTTTTCAAGATCAAATCTCTTGAATGACGAAGCTGGGCAAGGATTTTCATTTGCAAATCCAGGTGTTTGGAAATATCAATGGTGTGCTTTGCTGAAGAGTAAATATCGGAATCTTTTTTGGCAGGTTGCTCAACATCAAACGGCCCAAAGAGCTCAGCTTGGTTGTTAAGTAAGTTCATCAGCATTTTCAGGGGTTTCTGATAATACCTCCATTTTTTTTGCAATACAGAAACGTCATTGGTTGCAGCGATCTCTTCTGCTGAGGTGCCAAGTAGCTTAAGAAATTCCCTCACGAAGCGTACTATCTCATCACTGAGCATCATTAATTTGGCAAATTCAATACGTCTGGCTCTCTCTAGCTGTTGAAGATCGTACATCCTGTAATACTTTTCAATTGGAGGAGGATCATGCTCTCCTTTGGAAAAAGTCCCGTAATAAATGACCCAACCTTCAAAATCCTTGACTTGATGGCGACAAGCACTCGCAGGTCGCTCAGGAAACTCATAATACTCAATGATCTTGTCTAGCTTTCGCCAACCCCACCCCAAGATCTCCCTGATTTTCTTTTTTGTAATATAATTGTCCCAAAGAAAACGGCACCATACCACGTCATGTCTTGTTACAGTCTCTTCCGCAGGTTTACGCCCAGCCATCGCATCTCCAAATTTTAAATTTATACAAACCAGAAGCACTCTATTGGATCGAGTACTTGCAGATCAAAACGTCCTGCATTGTCTAAAGGGTGAGATAAAGCTCAGGAGATTGAATTTCTATGAGTTCGGACCTGTTGTTTGATCCAAAGTTGGACCTCTGACTCCAGCCAACGGACGGCCCGGCCGAAGTGGATCGGTTCGGGAAATTCTTTTGCAGCGATCAGCTCGTAAATTTTTGACTTTCGAAAACCTGTCTGATCTTCAACGTGGGATAGGGTGAGTAGTCTCTCGGACATGAACAGCTCCTTTTGGGTAAACAGATCGCAGCACGTGGGTGCTGTGATTGATGAACTGTAAGCATTCAATCAGACTATAATCCCGGAGTGAGAACGCTATAGTCCCGCCGTGAGATAAACTTTGGTAGGAATTAGAAATGTAATGTCACCGACTTCTTCTAAAGGTCAATGCATCATGCGAGGATCCAAGGCAACACATCGAACACCTTTCCAATAGAAGAAGCCGGCCTGCAGGGATTCCAAGTATGAGCATTTTTTGAAGGCATAACATTGGATTTATCAAAGTTGCGATGACAGAGACAAAATGGTGTGAGCTACAAAGTGGATAACAGCCATAACCTTGAAAAATCCACCGTGATTGTGCGGCCGTTTGGTAGAGAAGCTTTCAATTAGTCGTTTCCTGAGATGCTGAGCAAGTCTTAGCCAATCAAATCCCATCTGAGTGGCTTTGCCAGGTTCCATTGCTTCAAATTAGCTCAACTAAAAACTACCCAATGCTCAATATTTCGTATCCCAAGCCTGATCCTCTTGAAGCGAATTGATTTCAACAAAGATCCCTTAGGCAACTCTTCTGCGAGTTAAAGGTTCTGAGTAGATTCAACCTCAACCTCAGTAAGACAACTCAAATAGCGCTCTGTTGCATCCTAAGCCTTACTGCTCAGTAGTTCCTCACTGAGTGCAGCAGAGCCATCCTATTAGAACGGAAACTCTTAGTCCTGAATCGTCTGATCTTTAGTGATCACAATAATTTGATGTTCGAGTGATTAGCCAATCAACAAATGTTCAATAGGATCTTTATGGTGTGGGTATAAAGCGGCGCCTGTAGCATTTTAGGGATAGTTGGAGAAAGGAATCAAATTCCAGCAGTATGTCGATTTATCTCGCTTTAGTCCTGCAAGTAGAAATCTTCGACAATCGTTGAGACATGGTGTCACCACCATTGATCTCTGGCGATCACATTTCTCTAAGTGTAACTTTGAGAGGACTCGCTTACTACGCCAAAACAGGAGCGCGTGCTTTTGGTGCAGCTATCTTTTTAGTTATTTGTGGAGGGGAAATGAACGAGAGGTTGGATGAGAGAACACTTCCAGTATAAATTGCTCACTGTTCAAGGAAGTTAAGTGTCACGTGTTCAACAAATTTTTTTAGTTCACCCTACTAATTTTCCATCAGGATTGAAATAAGGGTGAGGACCATCAAAATTTCCCAGGTAACTGAGATGGCTTGTGAGATACCCCTCAGCATCAACTCGAAAAATACGAATGGCTGGTGGATCCATGCTGAAAGATGATGGACCACTTGGATCAAGATCCAGTGTTGTGGAATGTGCAGCGTTGGGTGCGATACTTATTCCAACACCATCAATGCATGCTTCAGATGCCCGGTGAACGTGACCACAAGCCACATGTCGCACCTGTCTATGGGATGTAAGCAATTGAATTAATTCTTTTCCATTGATCAAGTTCTGCACATCCATGTGATTGATACCTGTGCAAAATGGTGGATGATGCTGAAACAGTATCGTTGTTTTCTGGGTTTTTTCTGCCAAACAGTTATCCAGCCACAGGAGTCTTTCCTCTGTCAAAAAGCCATAAGGTTTATTTTCAACAGTTGTATCAAAACCTATAAGTCTTACAGGATGATCATCAACAGAATAGTGTATAAAATCAGAACTATTCTTAAGATAATAGCAATCTTTGAACGCTTCTAGAAAATTTTCTCTACTGTCGTGATTGCCTGGAACGACATACCATGGTGGGACTAATTCATTGATGATTTCCCGAAATACGTGAAACGCTTCTAGCTCCCCCCTGTCCGTAATGTCACCAGTAACGATGACAGCCTCTACATTGGGTCTGAAATTATTAATATGGGCAACTGCATTCTCAAGCATTAAGCACGTATCAACGCGACCATAGGCTACCTGTCTTCCTGAGCGGATATGTGTGTCTGTCAGTTGTGCCAGAATCATAAATTTAATGACTTTTCAATTAATTTCTAAAAATCTGTCTTGATGAACACGAATTGATATTTCATCCCCTTCTTCAATCACATCTCGCTGAAATGATTCAATAGTAATGTGCTCAGGTGTACCACAATCGACAATCAAGCGAATCCTGTCTCCCAAGAAAAATGAATTTACAACCTTTCCATTGAATTGGGCGGAAGACTTCTCAACGATTTCGGCATCCTCTGGGCGAAATACAAAATCATGATCTTTTTTAGTGCCTATTCCGTTAATCATTGCAGAAGGTATCCTATTCACTGTTCCAATAAAGTCAGCTACAAAAGAGTTTTTAGGGGTATTGTAAATTTCTCTTGGCGAACCTGTTTGCACAATTTTACCTTTGGACATTACTACAATACGATCACCCAGAGCCATTGCTTCGGCTTGATCATGTGTCACATAGATGGAGGTAATCGCAAGACTTCGCAAAAGACTATCAATTTCAACCCTCAGACGTTCCCTCAGGAGTGCATCGAGAGCTGTAAGCGGTTCATCCAGAAGCAGAACCCTTGGTCTCACAGCAATTGCTCGAGCGAGCGCAACCCTTTGACGTTGACCACCTGAAAGTTGATCGATATTCCGGTTTGAGAGTTCAGTGATACGCATCATCTTCAGCATTTCTAGAACTCTAGCTTCTATTTCAGGCTTTGACATTCTCCGTACTCGAAGTCCATAAGCCACATTTTCTGCAACTGTCATATTTGGGAACAACGCATAGGATTGAAATACCATCCCGACGTTTCGCTTTTCGATAGGTAACCCAGTCACATCATCATTGTTGAACCAGACCTCTCCGGATTTGTCTGGATTTTCAAGTCCTGCCACAATTCGCAATAATGTCGTTTTACCACAACCTGAAGGCCCAAGAAGAACCACAGTTTCCCCACCTTCGACTGCTAAATCCACGGGATCTAAGGCCCGTGTCCCATCTTCGAAAGTTTTCGCACACTTATGAAGTGTCACTGCGGTTGCATTTGAACTCATAGGCTATCTCTTCATAATCAATGATTCATTCAATGGGCATCCTCGTCTTGAATGAGTTTTTTTGGGTGGCGCTGGCTTTTAGCTAGCAATTGCATGGCAATCAATAGTGGTACAATCATTACGAAAAAGACCAAGGTGTATGCGCTAGCAACCTCTAGGCGCATTGATGCATAACTATCTGCCAACCCAACAGGTAATGTCTTTGTCATTGGTGTATGTAGCATCCAAGTAAGATTGAATTCTCCAACAGACAGAGTAATTACCATCAATGAGCCAGCCAGTATCCCTGGCTTGGCATTGGGCAATACAACATTGATAAAACGATGCCAGAAAGGCGCTCCCAGGCTTGCAGCCCCCTCCTCAAGTATTTTAAAGTTGGTACTTGTCAAGACCGCTAGGACAGAGCGAACCATAAATGGAAGTGTGTAGAGCACATGTCCAACTAAAATAAATGACCAACTAGTTCTAAAATCACGAAAACCTCCATACATAATAATTAACGCAAGAGCGATTGCCAGCCCAGGTATAGCAACTGGCAACACAATCATTTCCTCAACAATTCGAGCGGTTCTCCCACCAATTCTAGCTAACGAGTATGCTGCTGGAACCCCTATAAAAAGATTAATTATTAGACAAAATACAGCAATTAGCAGCGAGAGATATATTGTTTCAGAATAAAGTTCCCAAACTTCTATAATCCAACGAAAAGTAAAACCACTTTTCAAACCTACGAAAAAATTTTCTGTTACCCCAGCTAATGCAGACAAAATAGCAGGTACAATCAGAAATGCACATACAACAAGAGTGAAAAACAATTGCCCATAAAAGATTTTGGGGCGGCGCATATTTACTTTTTATCCGGAGGCGGCAACTGTTGAACCTGAGAGGCTTCTCGCTAACAATAGTGCAACCCAGGTAATTATTCCCAATATGATTGACAAGCTTGCAGCACCCGCAATATTAGCGTTCAAAGTAAACTCAGTATAAATCGTCATTGGAAGCACATCTATGTTTGTTGCTAGCGTGAAAGCAGTACCAAATGCACCCATTGAGGTAGCAAAGCAGATAGCTCCAGAAGCAATCAACCCGGGCTTGAGGGCTGGCAAAATAACGTCAACTATCACTTCCCAAGATGATGCACCAAGAGAACGAGCAGCTTCTTCTAGAGCTGGGTCAAGCTTCTCAGCAGAAGCCATAATAGTTAAAATAACCCTAGGTATCGAAAAATATAAATATCCAAGAAAAAGTCCCCACATCGAATAAGCCAAAACAACTTTATAACCAATCAAATAATTACTGATGCCACCAATTAAACCTTGCCTTCCAGCTAAGAGAATAATCATGAACCCAATGACTACTCCGGGAAATGCAAGTGGGAATGTCAGTAGTGAGACTAATGTCTCACTACCACGGAATCGATTACGAACAAGAAATAATCCAGCAATCGTGGAAATTATGAGAGCAAAGGCGGTTACTCCGATTGAGAGCAAAACCGTCGCTACCATGCTCTCAAAATGACGAGGGGTTTGGATAATACTGAGGTAACTAGCTGCCCCCTCGTCACCAGTGGCGCCAACAACTGCTAGTCTTGTCATTGGCACAAAGAAGAAGGAAATGAAGATAAGCGCTGCAGGCAAAATCAGCAGAAAGTATCTAGGATATTCTCGACGGATCATAGTGACAATTTGTGTTCATTTGAGAATTAGTTTGAACAGCAAATTTTTCGGTCTTATCTGACCTCGTTGAGATAACGCTCCTTAAATGAGTTTTGGACTGCAGCCATTTTTGCGTAATCAAGAGGAGTGGAGCGGGAATAATCAGAGGCTGGAAGGAACTTTGCTGCTGCTTCCTTTGACATCGCTGATGCACGAATAGGTCTCAGAAATGCGTTAGCCCAAACTTTTTGTCCTTCATCGGACATTATGAAATCAAGTATTTTTCGACCCTTTTCTGGATGAGGTGAGTTTTTCACCAAACTCATTACATAAGGAACTACTACAGTGCCTTCCTCCGGAATTACAAAAGCAACGTTAGCTTTGTCTTTGTATTTTGCACGGTAGGCGTTGAAATCATAATCAAATAAAATTGGGATTTCGCCTGAGAGAACCCTTGCATATGAAGTTTGTTTCGGAACGATCGGGTCGTTTGCTGCCAAGTCCTTGAAAAACTTAATTCCGGGATCAAAATTTTCAAGTGTACCACCAAAGGCTCGATTTACAGCTACCGCTCCGGCATAACCTACAAATGCTGATGAGGGGTCAAGATATCCAATCATTCCTCGGTAGTCAGGGCTCAGCAGATCTTTCCATGATTTCGGGATCGGCTTGCCACCCAATGCATCAATATTCACGAAAAGCCCAAGTGTACCGGAATGGATGGTAAACCACTTGCCATCTTTATCCTTCAAACCTGCTGGGATCTCATCGAAGTGCATCGGCTTGTATGCTTCAACTACTCCTTTTTCAGCAGCTTGAATACCGAAAGAGACACCGTAGTAGGCAACATCAGCGACTGGGCTACTTTGCTCAGCTAAAAGTTGTGAAAGCGTTTGACCCGAATTCTTGTTATCATGGGGCATGTCATACCCAAGGTTTTGCTTGATACTCTTCAATTGCGAAGCCCAATCCGCCCACTGTGGGGGGCAGTTATAGCAAATCGCGTCAGCTGCTACTGCTTTGGTTGCAACAAAACTCATAACGAGTAGAATTCCAAAACCAATCAAATTCCTTGTCTTGCGTATCATAACTTTCTCCTTTTGAACAGCCTCCCGCATCTTTCGAACGATCAGCTATGAAATCTCCATTTGGAGATTAATATTTTTGTGAAAATACCGATTGTAGCAGCCTGGTCTAAAATAGAACTCGTCACGATATCAGAATTCTATTGCGATAAGAACTTCGCCTGATCTTATCTTTCTCTAAGCTGGAAGAGCATTGAGCTCACCCACACCACACAACCTCTCGACATTCCGTTATGTCTGATACTAAATGTATCAGAGAACCTTAATCTAAAGATATAAGCTTGTACTGTCAAATTTGATGTTCTCTGAATTGGGCACTGAAAGTGAGTAAGTCTGAGTTTGAAGTCTTCCTAAACCTCTCCTGAAACTTAAATTTCTTGACAGCCTCAGCTACTGGATTCAATCCTTCGTGATAGGCTTAATTTTTCTGTTGGAATATGAATGTCATGGGAAGCAAATCAGTCAGTTTGATTCCTCTGGGCTTGGGGCATTGGGAGCAAGGCCAGCAGGCCACCAAGCTCTGTTACAAGGATGACATGGAACACAATAGTTCCAAAGTAGCCCCGGACATACTGGTATCCTAGATCTCCACCATGTCTTTGCCTCCTGCTTTGGCTAATTTTTTCGGAATCGGTAAGTATCCTGCCTCCAGCATTCCTCGTAGACTTCGTCTACCAGTATTCTTTAAAACTAAAATGTCCTCGGCTTCCACATTCAGATCGGGTGAATCGATTTGGACTGCGAGGTCTTGCAGGGAGAAAAAAATAACTTCTCTGGCTCTATGTCTCATTTGATAAGGAGAACAACCCAAGTAGGTAAACTTTACTGAAAGTTGCGCATGAAAGACACTTTGCAAGGAGAAGCCGGCCTCCAGTGTTCATTCAGGATTCTGAGAAAAACAGCGGGGATGCAAAATTGAAGACCTGCTGTCGCACTATCAGTCCATACTGACCACCCTGCACTTCAAATCTGCGGTAGAAGATAGGAGACCCGCTGTACCTAGTTCAGCAAAGCGGCTCTCGAAGAATTCGGTTGCCCATCAAGCTGAACTTATAAGGCACCTGCAAGCGGATCAAATTGGTACTGAATTCAATCTAGCAATAATTTGATTTTCACAACTTTAAGGCCTAGTTGGAGGTGTATTGTCTCCAAAATGGCTTCGACTCAATCTGTTGCTTCGTTTTAGAACTGATAGATTGAGTAAATTTCTCGGGCTTTAAGCTTGGTAACTATTAAATTCCTTGTGGTGTCTTGCAAGTTGAGTCAGATAGTTTGCGAGGGTTGCTCTTGCACACCTTCTCTCCCTGCCTTTAGCATCTTTCCAGAAAAAAGCTCTGTCTTTTTCATCACTTATGTCTGTATTGGCATCCCATTGAAGCAGAATCTGTTCTTCATTGTCGTATTTACGCTGATGAAGCTTCTCTTTTCCAAGCTCACTTCGAATCACTACCCAAAATGCTTCAATGCGCTTCCTCTTGTGCCATTTTTTATCGTTGACGATTCTAAATAGCAGATCCCTCAGAGGCTTGTAGGTTTCTCCAAATATTGCCTCTTGTTTTTGCTCAGGATTTCCAAGTGGACTCGGCTTCATTCAAAACGGGGATCTTTTGGTAGTAGCTACTTCGAGTCAGGAAATATTGAGGATACCATCTGAATTACTAACTAAGGGTGGGCTATCAAGAAGTGATGCATCGCGTTATGCAGACATTTCAACTATCTATGATACTTGTTCAAACGATATGGTCGTAAAGTCAGACGGAACAGCATACGCCGGTGCTTATCTACCAGGTTTAAGCGAATCATCTCCTCCGGGCCCATACAATCTACCCAGATTTGGTTACATAGTAATGGTTAACTCAGAGGGACATTCAAAAATTGTAGCGGATAGAGTTTGTTTTCCTAACGGTGGTATAATTACGCCGGATGGAAAAACACTGATAATCGCTGAAACTTTTTCATACTCACTCACAAAATGGGATATTAATCACGACGGAACACTATCCAACCGATGTCCATTTGCTTATCTTGGGGTGCCAACAGATGGCATTTGTATTGATGAGGAGGGTTGTGCTTGGGTGGCGTGTCCTTACTTTACTTATGGAGATTCTGGAGGTTGGGTTCGTGTCGCTGATGGAGGTGAAATTAAGCAAGTCATTGAACTCGATGATCCAGATAAAAGTGCTTATGCGTGTATGCTAGGTGGGAATGATGGTAGGGATCTGTTTCTTTGTGAATCAACCGTTTTGGGCCGTGAAAGGTTTAGTGGTGATGGTCGTATAAGAAAAATTCGTGTGGATGTACCTGGAATTACAAATAAGTAAATAATAGTTGCACTGACATTTAACAATTTTTTCCAACTAAATAAGGTTGTTCAACTGGTTACCCGATGAAAAGTGCTACGCCAGATTCTTGGAATCTGCTCAAAGAGGGATTGTCGATCGAACCCAGAGAGTGATGGATGAGATGTTGAACTGATGGATTCTGAGTACCCGAAAATCTTACCTTTTACTCCATCTTAGGAACTAAGATTGTAATCAGCCTGATAAGACCTCTAATAATCACCCGATTTGACTTTAACAAAATCTAAAGATGACTCCCACCCCAATTAGCTTTTCCGCAAATGGGAATTAGCTTTCTTGACTAAGCAGAAGTGGATTTCATTTTGTTGAACATTACCTTACCTGAGACAATTGACCTAAATAACTCCATGCCTCAGAATAAAGCGGAAACAAAAACCCGCCGATCTTCCTGATCAACTTGCTCCGAGGGTTACACGATCCCCCTGGGCCAGATGTGCTTGAAAGAATTAGAAGTTGATTTTGACGATTAGTTTATACTTTTAAAACTCTACTTACTGAGAATTCTTTTTCAAATCCTTTAAACTTAAATTGCCCTTTCGGCTCAAACGCAATTGATGACCCGAATACCAAATTTTCCAACATACTAGACACAAGAATTTCATCGGATTCAGCAGCAGCCTGAATTCTGGCTGCCAGATTTACGCTAATTCCACTTATGTCATCTCCCAAGATCTCTATCTCTCCCATGTGTAAACCCGAACGCAAGCTCAGGTTAACTCCGGGTAAATCATTTACGTAATTATTAATTTTAAAGGCACATTGAATAGCGCTTGATGGACTGTTGAACGTTGCTAAAATACCATCACCGGTACTTTTGATAAATTGTCCTCTATGTTTTGTTACGTAATCCATTGTTTCCACATTAATTTTCTCTGTAAAATATTTCCATTTTCTGTCCCCTAATTTGACCTGATTTTTGGTGGAATCTACAATATCATTGAATAAAACGGTAGCAAGTACTCTTTCAATGTGAGTCTCGTCATGATGATGGTCAATTTTTGTGAAAGAAAATATTTTTTCTAAAGCTAATTCAGTATCGTTTAGAAAAAAGTTATGCCCCACATTTTCTAATTCGACATATTCCGCGCCTGGAATATTTTTAGCTAGGTATTTACCTGCTTCAACTGGAACCAATGCGTCATGCTTACAATGAAAAACAAGAGTTGGGCACTGAACACTTTTTAAATATTTAGTAATATCCAATCCAAAATTAATTTCACATAGTTTGACCATTCCCATTGGTGAATTTGATAGTCTTTCTAATTTTGCAAAAATTTTAAGTTGTCTATCACTGGGTTTCTGACCAACAGGTAATGTTATTGCTCCAAACATACCGCTTCCCCACGTAGAAGTGATTGTTTCTTTGAGATTTAAAACGAGCGGACTGTCTGGAAAAAATAAACCTGTCGAATCATCACTTATGCCCTTAGCAAAACCTCCTATAAGGATTATATTTTTTACTTTCTCGGGGTTCATCGCAGCGTACATTACAATTAAAGACGCCCCTTCAGAAAATCCTATTAAAGTAGGATTTTTTGCAGATGCTGCATCAACAATAATTTCAATGTCTTCCATTCTTTCTGCTAAAGTTGGTGCGTGATGTATTCTTTCAGATAGTCCATTACCTCTTTTATCAAATACGATTACTCTGTAATACTTTGTTAAAAGATTTATAAAATCACTGTATCCATCTATCTCATGAAAATATTCGACGTGCAATATTATACCAGGTACGATTATAAGATCCTCTGATGCATTTCCAAACACTTGATAAGCCAAGGAAGTATCACCTTTGTAAGCATACTCAGTTTCGAAATCCATGACACTCTTTTTATTTATATGATTTTTGAAAAAGAAAAGTTTATTTTAGATTTTGAACGTTATGTGCATATTTTTCATCATCATCATAATAATTTTTTTAAACACAAGTAAATCAAATATTTCTTGTATGATCTTTTAAATTAAAACCAAATGAAAAATGCGAACAATTATTTTTTAGTTCTGATACCCAGGCATTTATTAATCCAGAAAATCTGACTGATGTTGAAAAAATTAAATCATAATTTTCTACATAAATTTAATTTAATTTAATTGATTTCTATACTATTGCCAATTCAAGTTAGTTTGGGTATCAGATTGAAAAAACCAATTTTTTTCTACCTAGTTGGGTTTGAACTGTCAATCTATTAACTAGTTTATAGTTTTAACATTCAAAGCTTTACTTAATAAAATTGAATATTGATTCTCGAGCAAAAAAATCCAACGGCCTGAATTCCTTTGCATAAGACTTACTACGGAAACACAGAGAGGCTTTCCGAACTTTCTGGCAATGGTCCGATGGTAACGTGGACTATGCGCTTCTGCACAAAAGTCTCTGGACTGTCCTTGGCTGGCAGATCCAAGTGGCTGGGGAGATCAATGACCGTAGCCTGGCCAACTTCCCGATGCAGGCCAATGGTGCGGAGATGCTGAGGATTGCCTGCATCCTGATGACTGAAGCGGGTATCCGGGTCTGTGCACCGGTGCATGATGCTTTACTGATCGAAGCGCCTCTAGATGAACTCGATGGCAGAGTCCAGCAAGCACAGGAGTTGATGCGTGAGGCATCCAGACAGGTCTTGGGAGACTTTGAGTTGACGACTGATGCAGATATCCATCGCTATCCTGATCGCTACCGGGATGAAGAGCGTGGAGGAGCCTTCTGGGACAAGGTGATGAGTCTGCTTCCAGAGAACCTAATTCACACGGATTAGAGTCAAATAACCTGCACACTGGTGAGCACCTACCTGCACACCAGTGTGCACCCGGGTCCTCTATTAGAATATCTATTTATAATATTATGGTAGCTATTAGAGAAAAGAAGTTAGCCTACAAACATCCCAATCTTTGTGAACTCCAGTCTAAGCAAGAGACAAAGTTCTTTCTTCATCCAAGAGTACAATTGGTGTGGATTGAAAAGGCAGCTGAACTTGGGATACAGACACTGGTAGTTGGTTTACTACTGCAGTTCAGGGCAGTGCTGAGTGGTAATGATTCAGTAACTCTGCCAAAGGATTTCTTAACGAAGTTTTGGATTTCCCGTGGTATCAAGCAACGTGCTCTCAAGACTCTGGAAGAAGCTGGTTTGGTCAGCGTGGTTCAGGAGCAAGGTTGTAGTCCAGTGATCACAGTGTTGAAGGTGTAGTCCAAATAATTCACTTTATTCTCCAGTACGGGGGGGCAGGACCAAATACCCCTACCCCTTCATTTCTTACCTCCCCTGATCGATTTTCATCCGCACCCAACTTCTTATCGAGGAGAATACCGATGAATGCATCTCCAAATCTGACCTTCAAGCAGCAACGATTTGTCGAAGAGTACCAGGTGGACGGCAATGGTACCCAGGCTGTGCTTCGGGCAGGCTACCAGACCAAGCATCCTGCTGAAATGGCTTATGGACTACTGAGAAATACTAAGGTTAAACATACCCTCCAGGATGCTCAAAACGCCCGTAAAGAGCGTTTGCAAATGCGGGTAGATTCGACTGTGAAGCAGTACATTGAACTGAAGGACAAGGCTCTGGAAGCTTGTGACTACCAGACATCACTCAGAGCACTGAATCAGCTAGTCAAGCACCTAAGAATCTTCGAGCACTATCATGCGACACCACTGCTAGAGGCACTCGAGAAAGACTTGGGCAACTTAGAGGAATTGGTTGATCAGTTTCTGTGGATCAATACTTCACTGGGCAACTGGTCGTATGTGCTACGTGCTCTGGAATTGAAGGTAAAACTGGCTGGTAAAGAGAAGGGAGAGTTGAACTATGAGGAGATGTTGAGGGAAGTAAATTAAGGTATTTTACTTTCTACCCTTTTCTGTAATTGCCTCAAGTAGGCCCAGCCTTGACATCTTGAGTATCTCTATGTACTTTTCTGATTTATTAACCTATCATTTGATTGGTTTTTATTAAGACAAATTAACTATGGAGATTTCTATGCCTCAATTTATTGAAAGAGTCACAATGACTTATTCAACAACAAACTGGGAAAAGATGGCGCAGTTTGAGAGAGACTTTACTGAATGCGAAGATAGTTTGGGAAACATACCCAGAAAAAAATGGCTAAGGCCTTTCAGTTCCCCCCAAAGTCTTATGAGTACCCAATGGGAAAGAGAGTGGGCAAGTCTGTCCGAAATGGAGGCTGCGGGTGAAAAAATGGAAGCTAGTGAAGAACACACAAAGATAAGAAAGTCTATGGGGTCATCAGGAATCCTAAATTCCTTTCACAGAGAATTGTTGAAGATCGAAAATCCTCTTGAATAAATCCTAGCTGGATGTGAAGGAGTGGTTAATCGGTTCAATCATAAAATCAGTCAAGTACATCTTTTTTTGGGGCCAAAGTATATCTGATCCTTAAAGATTTCTTCAACAAAACCATTTTCAATAAAGCTAAAATCATGAGTACCTATATTATTGCTCAATCAACACCATTGCCCGGAAAAGTAAATCTAGTTGAAACACGCATGAGAACTGTGCTCGGAGTTATGGCACAGAAGGGTGCGAAAGAAACACGTCTTTTCAGAAATTTGATAGGTAACATGGCCGGTGATTTTGGGATGGGCGCCAAGTTTGATAATTTTCACGAAGCGTTGAGTACTTTTGATGAGGTGCGGCATGACCCAATGTTTGCGGAGGTTAGTAAGCAAAGATGGGATAATCCTGCGGGACAAATGCGTGGGCCTTTTATAATGCGAGATATTTATGGAGCAGTTGACATTTCTGCTCCTGTCCATGTGATACGCACATATCAGATGTCAAGAAATCAATTACCACAGATGACTGAAATTATTACAAAAATTGACAATTTATCACCAGAATACAGATTAGCTGCCGTCGTACCTGTTCTGGGATCAGAAATGGATATGGTTCATGGGATTTATCACTTTGAGTCATTACCGAGTGCGGGAAAAATTATTGATGAAGTCGGTATGAGTTCTGAATTTCAAGAATTGGTAAATCGAGCAAATGAACTGGGAACTTTAGTTCGTGCAGGACTCAACATCAAAATGTAGATCAACTTTGTAAATTCTCGATAAATTCGGATCTGGTTAGGGATGAATTGTAACGATTCCAATAGCTAATTTTTCCTAACCAGATTCGGAGATATTATTTGAAGTTGTTGTTATTTATGATCTTGAATACTGTTAAATGACTTTCGAACAAAATCATTGGATTTATTCAATATTTAGAACTTTAGCTAAAGCTAGCTGGCAAAAGAAAAGCAGTACTTGAACTATGGGAGATGCTGAGTTCTTTGGAGTTAGCTATTTGATTGATTTCAACAAGCCAGGAGCAAATTCTTAAAGACCCTCTATGATAAGAACAGTTGAAGTCGCATTATCGATTCGTATTTTCTTCAGTGCCTGATACTCTTCGCAATTATACCAGTTCATTGCGGATTCCCTATCGGGGAATCTAACCAATACCATTCTGGTGGGTTCCCACAATTCGTTCTCAAGCACATTGATTTCCCCACCTCTGGACAGATACTCACCACCGTAACGCTCTATCAATGGTTTGACCTTCTCCTTGTATTTCCCATAGGCCTCTACATCGTCGATTTTCACGTCCACTACAAGATAAATATGCTTCATTACTAATGTATTCAACCAGTTAGAATGTTTTGAGAAACACAATCTTTCTAAAAGACTGTGTTTCTTGCCTTTAACAACTTACCGAGCCAGTATTTTGATTAAAATCATCAACTAGTTTTTTTAAGTTGGCAAATTTTTGTACAAATGATCTGACTCTTAACTTACGAGTGAAGTATTGTGTCGTACTACTGAAGAGATTTCGCTTACTTCAGTGACACCAATTCCTGACCTTTTCGAATGTTCATGTACAAGATCTTCAGATGTTGCATCATATACACAGAAAATAGCACCCGCTGTTACGAAGCTTTCAATTTGCTTAATGTCTTTACCCTCATTTCGCATTTCTTCAAGAACGCTTTCTGAACCCTTCCCAATTTCGTTAAGCTTATTCTTTGGAATATCTGAAGCACCCGGCATTTCTCTTTTTATTAGAAAATGACTCATATGACCCCTAAAATGAGAGTTATATTCGACCGACTAATTCGGATGAAAAAATATCATCAAACACTAATTTTTGAAAACAGCATTCAATATGAACCAACGGTATGAACAGTCAAGCTACCAACTGGTTGAATTTAGTTGACAATGATTTAGTCAATGCCTATCTGGGCAACCGTTCCCATGTCCTGAGAGCACTTGAATTGTAGATGAAGTTTTTCGGGAAAGGTAATGGCAGTGCAAACTATGAGGAGATGCTGAATTCTTTGGAGTTATTGGTACGAGTCTACGGTATCATCGAATCTACCTCTGCAAGAATTGACAACAATTTGCTGAATGTACTGACACATCCTTTTGTACCACGCCCGGATATTTCTCAAGAAGGCAGAATGTAACCTACAGATACCTACAGTGGCTGTCAGGCAAGTATGATGGCCGAGCAAAGGAATCCAGACTTTTAGTTTATTTTAGCCGACTATTCTTTTTCGAACACAAAGATTTCAAATGACGCGGAAACTCTGGCTGCTGAACATTCCGCCTAAAAGCTTTTCTTCATCACAAGCCAACCTGCTCGACATCTGCATCATCCACAAACGTCAAAGTTCGCCTAAAGATTCGAAGATAAATTTAAAAATAAATAATCGGTTGTCAGTCAAAAGTTGGGTCGATCTGGGACAAGAAATCCCACCAAATGGTTGGGTATATGGTTGGGTAAATCAAAATCTGGGTGAGAGTCAGAAAAGTGGGAGGCTAGTTTAATTACTGATTTTACTGGGGAAAGGCTTGCTGGCGGGGGCAGGATTTGAACCTGCGACCTTCGGGTTATGAGCTCATCGAGCTGCACCGGCAAATTCCTGAGTTGAATCGTCGCATCTAAGCTGGAGCAGGAGTTGTGATGCGAGATGCTGACTGTGCAGTTTAGCAGGGCTAATGAAGGGGGTGTTCAAAAATTTTGACCTTGCTAGCCAGATAAAAAAGTCCCCCTGATGGTGATTCTGATCATCTTGAGAAGATGCTGGGTGGAACAGTTGGGGACAGCTTTGGCAGAAGGTATAAAATGGCGGCAGATCCTGCCCGGATTACAATTTGTAATCGATTGATAAGCAAAATTGGCTAGGAGATAAGTGGGGAGATGTATAAAAACTATTACGCCTCTACTACGCCATTTTACTTGAAGGGGAATTGGGTCAAAGCCAGCAAACCTAGGTTTTTACTGGTGGCCAGAGCGGGAATCGAACCTGCGACACACGGATTTTCAGTCAACCATACTGAACTGAACCATCTGATCATCCATCGACTTCTTCGGAAATTCCCCATGATTTCAGGCTTTAAAGGAATTCTCAATAGTTTCAAATCTTGCCTATCTCCACACAATTTGGATTTTGAGTGCGCCTAAATTGCGCCTGAAAATCTCACCTCATTTCTTTCAATTTGCGCCTAAATTGCGCCTAAGAGCATCCGTTGTAATGCTTACCCCCCACGGTTCTTGAGGGTACGCTGGGTCGACATTCGGATTACTGTTCCGAGGATCTAACAATGGATTGTTCTTTAAAAGTCAGAGTGGCCTCTGAGAAAGAAAGTCATTGGAGATGATATGGCTACTATCACAGAACGTTATCGTAGAAACGGTAAGAAGGTATTCAGGGTTGAAATCCGAATCAAAGGAAATCCGACTTTGAGCAAAAGCTTCTATAGAAGATCAGAAGCAAAAGAGTGGGCAATGCAACAGGAGGTCAAGATCAAAGAGGGTTGTATGGTCACACTTGATGCAGATAGACAAAACATCCGCGCAATCATTGAGGTATTTCGTGAGGAGATTGTAGCCAGGATGAAGAACTCTACTCGGGTCAATTATGAAAATCAATTGGAGTGGTTTGATAAACACATTGGTAATCTTTCAGTGCGCCAATTGACACCATCGCTGATTATTCAGCTTAGAAAACAATTGCAAAGTGAAGAATCCAGACGTGGTAAAAGATCTTTCTCCACATGCAATCGATACCTCGCCGCACTAAGTTCTTGCTGTTCCTATGCGGTTGAACTGCAGGTTCTTGAAGAGAACCCTTGCCGAAAAGTAAAAAAGCTTACTGAACCAAGAGGTCGGACACGTTTTCTAGATGATCTAGAACGAGAAAAATTAATAGCAGCCTGCAAAGACAACTCACCTCAACTTCATCTTGCTGTCGTACTCGCATTGGCCACAGGTGCACGGAGGGATGAAATATGGTCACTCTGTTGGGAGAATGTTGACCTTGTGAAGGGATACCTGACTTTTAAGCACACAAAGAATGGAGATATTCGCTCTATCCCCGTTATTGGGCAGGCATTAGATCTATTACGAGAGTATCATCGCACCCAACGTCTGCTACATACTTCACTGTTGTTTCCCTCTTCAACAAACACACAGAAACCATTAGAGTTTAGGAAACGCTGGGAATCGGTACTTCGTCAGGCTGAGATAACAGATTTTCGCTATCACGATTTACGGCATTCTGCAGCTAGTTATATGGTCCAAAATGGGATGGATTTGAGACTGGTGGCAGAAATATTGGGTCACAGGACACTGCAAATGACGATGCGCTACAGTCATCTTCAGAAAGAGCATCTTAGGGAGGCCATGCTAAAAGCGTTGGGGACAGGATGAGTTTTCAATAAATGTGTTAAATATTCTTACTCAGAAAATAAAAAAGACACCACTAACCTGATAGGGTGGGCAAATCGATAAATTTCAAGAATGCATTCAATCAAATAACTCGGTGAGATTCTTTGCACTGAATAGTCGATTGTAGTTTGTGTATCGAATATTTTGTGGTGCTGAGTCACCAACCTCATATCGTACAGGGGCAATCTCTCGGGCTGGTGCGACGAAGTTGACCTTATATTTCCCCTTGTCTCCATACGGTTCGATGGACTCAATCTCAGCCACATGAGTGACTGCTGAGATTGGGGATACTCTATAGGCTGCAATATATTTAATCTCACCTAACTTGCCCCCGCTGATCCTGATTGCGTACCAACAATTTTGCTCTAAAAATGTCTCCTGGAAACCATCCTCCCAGGCTGGAATAACTATTGTGTCTTTGGTGGTCGATCGAACACTAGCCGTCTGAGATTTCTTGTAGACTTCAATCTTCTGTGGCTCTTGGAAGACCCTGACATCAATCAATGGGAGAATACTTAGAATCTCATTGAGAAACTCGGTGGTATCTGCTTTCTCTGATTCAATCAGCCGTGGTTCCTTCGGGTTTTGTGAGTTGTCGAGCTTACAACGTTTGTATGCTGCAGCCGTCTTGATGAGGGACCATTCCAACCAGGTAATGTGGGCCCTGTTTAGACCTTTATTACTGGAGACGAAGATAATTGCCCTGTCCCAAAAGTCTTTGTTCTCTAGATGTGATTTTAGACGTTCACCGACAACATCGGCCTGCCCAATGTAGACTGTAGGACGATCATCAGACTCTTCTAGTTCGGACGTACTTTCATCAGAATCCGTGACCCCGTAGAGTATGTAGACTCCTGCCTGTTGAAACTCTTCTCTACCATTGAAGGTGCTGAAGGAATCTCTCGACACCTCTAGACCTGTTCCTGTCCAGTTCATCTTATTTAGGATCTTACACCGATCGGGATTCCCATCGGGAACAAAGAGTTTGATAGTGTAGGGTTTATCCATTGCGCCTCTAACTACTTAATGTGATCGGGTGCTAAGAATAGGATTAATTATTAGATGTTCTAAAGAAAACTTAACAAGCACAGCTAGGTTGTGCCTCAGAAACTATGTAAAGAACAAGAGTTCTCGGCGATTTTGATTGGTTGTTCAGATAGAAAATCTGAAAGGTTGTAAGATAGTTGGTGGGAAAAACCTGTTGAAGCAGAGAATCTTCAAAGGCCTAAGGGTTTTCTTCCAACCTTCAAAAAGTTGGATTTTGGAGAAGGGGGAGGGGGGACCAAAGGCCCCCTACCCTTTCTTTATTACCTCCCCTAATCGATTTTTATTCAGTTAATATCAAACTGTGACCTCAGTTTGCTGGGCCATTTCCTTTTCTGCTATCAGATAATCTTCAGCGAGAATGTCGAGAGCTCTACGAAACTCATCTCTCTGGTAGTCTTTCAACCCAGATATTGAGCTTGATGAGCATTCACCCGCTTTTTTTAGGATATCAAGATAGTCTGGAATGTTGTCGTTAGATTGTCTTCCAAATCGATCATCTGCCCATTCCTCGAAAGCCTGCATGTTTTGCCAGACAGACCTCCAATATTCCCTGGGGCTTTCTTCTTCACTTAACTGAACGGACTCATACTTTCCGATAAGGGAAGAGCGGATGCTCTCACGGATGGAGTTCGAGCTAGGGTGTTCGGCCAAATTGGCTTTCTTGAAGGGGCCATGAGTTCCTTCAATATACTTAAAAAGCGGCTTAGGTGTTGGATCAAATATGACACCGCTAAACATTTCAAGGGGATTAAAGCCATCCTTGATACTGATCGCAACTCTTAGAGCTTCGTGAATTTTCCTCAAACTACGTTCAGGATATGGGCTACACAATTCTTGAGCGTTGACAGCCTTAGCCAGTATGTCGAATTGCTTGGCTACCACAGTAGGCATGTGTGCCGCTCTTGCTAAACGATCATATTCTTTGGCTCGTTCTAGTTCATCCAACATTTCATCTCTAAAATTTTCTTGAGTCCGGAGATGACAAACGGCACTGTCCCAATCTTCTTCTTTGAAACGAACTTTAAAGGTCGTTTGACATAGTTGTCCATGGGTGTGGATTAGGCTATGTGAGGATTTATCAACATCAGGACCGATAATTTCAAACTTCCTACCGGTAACTTCTCCACACTCAGGACAGAGAGCCCCATAGATCAAAGGGAAAGTACCAAAGATGATAGATCCCTTCATTGTTGGGTAGTAATCAAACATTTCTTTCTCGGATAGATCCATCTCAGGCGATCGAGGCTTTATCCCCAGGCCTCTGCCGAATTGAGTCTTATCAGACCAAGTGTAAGTAGGTAGTGATTTTGATTGCATGCTTCCTTTCTAAATGAAGGATTAATGAATGAAGTGTCGGGATTAATGATGGACCCGTACACTCCGTACAGGACCCGTACAGGCTGTACGGGCTTCTATCCCCCTTATTGTCTGGGGTGCAGCGGTTTCCCGTACACCCGTACATATTCGACAATAGTGGAGAATAAGAACTGATAATTAAATATTATTTTTATTACAAATACATTAATACTTATATTGCATAGGCACATACGCTCTACGTTTACCTAGAAAGCGTACGGGCGTACTGGATTTCCCGAAAACCCCCATAAATACTGGCTTGAAGCCCCGTACAGAGGTGTACTGGATTTGTACGGGTGTACTGGATTAAGGTAGGCATAAAACAGACACTCCATTTAACTTTGTCATGATCAACATACCCTCCTCCACCATTTCATCGATGAATAATCCAGCTTGACGGACAGAGCTCTTGAATCTTCTTCTAAAGTTGTTTGATAGCTTCTCCCGAGTCGCATGACCACCGAGCCTCTTCACTTTATCTAAGATTTCTTTCCTGAGTTTGTCCTCTTTACTGATAACTACGTGTTGAAAGGCCTGAAGAGAGCCATTTTCGAAGTATTGCAGTACCTTGATCGCATACTCAGCAGTCTCTTGGCTGATCTCATCTTCAGTCCCATCCCGCAATACATGGAGAACAAGAGTAAGCCGATACAGGTAAGTAATGAGTTTAGCGTACACAGCATACAGTTCATTAGGTGCTGCTTGTTGTTGTCTGGTTAGTCGATCCTCTTCTTGGTGGAGATATTCTGCTGCCCACATCGATATTTCATACACTTTGTGTGTTTCCCGCTGACTTAAAATACTCTCGAAAAGTTTCTCCATCTCTACAGGGATCCTCGTTGCTTCGAGGTGCCTGACATTAGCCTTCAATGGATCTTTCAATTCCATATGGCTGTACAGGAACCTTGCAGCGTATCCATCAATTTCAGAGGTGTCGTTTATTAGTTTCGACAGTAAGCCGGGTTGTAATCCACCTAAAATCGGTACAAAAGAAGAGGCCAAGTACCGGTCACCATCTTGGAAAGTTGGATTGCTAAAACTGGAACCATTAAAGAGTTCAAGCCACTTAGATTTGTCCGCACTGCTGCCCTTGTTCTTGTATTGTCCAAGACCATCAAGCACGCTCGACAACTCATCGGTCAAGACCCCGAGACCCTCGTCATTTTGACAATGCAGGCTAAAAAGTTTCTCGAGAGTAAGGTGTTGCTCGTAAATTCTTTTTCGAACTGGAGGTGACTCTGATTGATTATTCCTGTCCCTGGATCGATCATCTTGCTCTTGTCTGTACTGATTAAGTGCTAGCTTATAGATATCGGCCAGACCGGCCTGATGTTTATCTAGTAGTTGGCCCCCCGCCCTTTTCATGATGTGGGTTTTTCCAGAACCACTTGGACCGATTAAGACAATCCAGAGCAAACCTTTATCAATCCAATCTTTGTTAATTCTGATTTTTTGATTCCCACCGATTGTAAAGGAAGCACAGCCCAGAAAAGCTGAAAAAACAGCTGAATAGTCTGTCGCAAAGAAACGGGCAACTGACGCTAGATAATCTTCAATCACACTCGGAAGAATCCCTTTTGGAATAACAGAATTAGGTTTGGACTCAGGCGTCTCAGACATAGGTATGACATCTGGCGATTGATCCAAACTAGTAGGATAGAAGGATATAGTTGGTGTTGGTTCAGTGACTCCGTAACGCTTAAGAATCTCTTTATACTGAGGAAACTCTGTGGGTGGGTCAAAGGTTGTGAAATCATCGATAAAAATAGACGTTCCGTTTCTAAGTTCAGAGTCTATCCGGTCTTTTTCCAGCTTCCTAAGCCGAAGACACTCTCTATCGAAATCTTGTTGAGTCTGAATCAACGTACCCTTGATAAAACTCTCTGCCCGTTCAAAACGATCCATGGACACTAATCTCTCCTCTGCTGAAGATGATGCAGACCCCTACGTGATGCCAAAAGCAGCACCTTATCGAGATCATATAGAACTCTTCTCTTACTGAAACGAACCTCATCAAGTTCTCCCTTCTTCGACAAGAAAGTAACTCCTGAATCAGACAATTCAAGAATACTTGCCGCCTCTTGTTTAGTGATAAGATTTTTTACTTTTAGTTCACTATTCATCGCACTTCCAGAATGATTTATGATTTTACAAATCAATAAAGTTAAACTGAATTTCTGTGAGGTTATTTCGATTCGGCTATCAATTTTGTATACTCACCATTTTCCTTAGATCTTCCACAGAGTAGCGTAGATTCCGGAGGCCTACCTTCTTACTGGACACAAGTCCTTCCTTACCCCAGCGGAGGATCGTATTCCGGGTCACGCCAATCATCTGTGCAGCTTGTCCCGAGGTGATATATTGATTTTTATCGTGATTAATATTCATCTTTAGACCCTATAAGAAATGAATGATTATTTATCATATTTAACGATGAATTAATTATAGCAGAATGATTAGAAAGTGCAAATCGATCTATTTTTAAGAACGATCTAATTAATTCTATTTATAGCGTATAATTTATGATTATTATTTAATCTTTAAAGGGTTTATTTAAGCTACTACTAACTCATTATTCTTAGCTAGACAGAAGCCCTTTGCTTGGCTACCTCCCCCCCCCACCCCACAAAACAAATGTGGTTAACTCTCAACAGGAAGCCTGAAGACAAAGCATCAGAACGCCTAAGAGGACGCTCATCATTGCTTTCAGTTCTTTTTGAGGGAGAAGATTGACTCTAAACGAACTACCCAGGTTGGGTACTCAGCAGGAACTTTTATCGAGGAAAGCTTGTAGGATCTGCAGATCTGAGACTGTTGGGGATGAGGCTATCGGGTTCAGGAAGGGCTTCTGATTGAAGATAAAACCAGACTGACAGAGCCTTTCAATAGCAAAAGCCTCTTTGCTCTGACCGACAATCAGGTACTGGTAGTGAAAATACTGAAGGATGTATTGTCTCGTCAGGATATCCAATGTGCAGGACCCCTGTGGACATTTGGGATTGTTGTTTTGCAGTAAGACCCGGAACTACAAAGCGGTTAGCCACGTAGACATTGAACTGATCTCCGCTCAATCTGCCTTTGGCGTGACTTTCCAGGCGAGTCACCAAACCATATTTCTTTCGGTGTTGTTGCTTCTCTATATTCCTGCCAGACATCCCAGCATAGATCAGCTGACCTTCCCTCCAGACCACATAGACTCCTTCAGCTACAGCAGGGACAGTAGGGTTGGGCCATTCTCGAAACCATGCTGGAGTAGAAAACTTCTGCACTATTTGATGTCCTTTCGTGTTATCCATTCTTTTTCCCTACCCCCTAGAGTCAGCTTGCCCATCTCGATTAATGATCCGCACCATACTCTTCAGGCAATTCCTCGTCGACTAGATTGAAAAATCATCAATTATAGTAGCTATTTACTTTATACATACCCTTAGGGTAGATGCAGTTTGCAACTATGCAACGAAATATGTAATTACATGCAAACTATCAATTTATGTAGAGCATCCTGATGATCATCAAACCACTATCCACCTTCTCTGGAAGCCTAAGGTTGCGTCAATGATTGAAGTGGTAGCCGCCGTCATAGTCTTTGAGAATCGCCTACTCGCCTTTCAACGGGGTGGTTCGAAGTACAGTTATGTCGCGAACAAGTTTGAGTTTCCCGGTGGGAAGGTAAGAAAGGATGAACCCAGAGAGAACAGTCTAATCAGGGAATTGAGTGAAGAGTTAGATCTAGACATCAAGGTAGGTGAATGGATAACAACCGTGGAACATGAATACCAAGATTTTTCAATCAGGATGCACTGCTATCTAGTCCATCTGGAAAGCTTCACAGGACTACTGAAAGAACATATCAGCTTTTTTCACGGGCCACTTGATGAGGCTAGGAACCTGGATTGGATAGAGGCAGACAAACCTATTTTGGACATTCTCGAGAGTAGATACCGGCATGTATTCTCCTGATGAAGTAATCGAAGGAGTGTATTCGGGACTCATCGAGCATAACCCGGTAGCATCAACCTATTTCCAACCTCAGTTAGTTCTAAATGATAGCAACCGGGGTCGAAAGATTCTGGAGTTCGTTTTAGAGAACCTGGAGGAGTGCACCTACTTTCGTTGTGCTGTTGCCTTCATTACTAGAAGTGGTGTCGCTTGTATTCATCATACACTCAAAGAATATGTGCAGAAGGGAGGTAGCGGTGAAATTCTCGTATCTAAGTATCTGAACTTCTCAGACCCTGAAGCTATTCGCGTCTTAGCAAACTTCAAAAACATAACTGTTCGCTTCATCAATGATATCAACTTTCACGGCAAGACCTATCTTTTCGAATACGATCAATACGCCAAAGTACTGATCGGTAGCTCAAACCTGACCCAGGATGGTCTGGGGAAGAATACGGAGATCAATTTAACGGTTGCACTGAATAAGACTTCCAGCCTCTACAAAGAAATTGACCTCAATTTTGGCTACTGGGTCAGTAAGAGTGAACTCGTCAATGACGATAATCTCCGGATGTACGCACAAAGCCGGGGGACCCATTTAGCTCGTGTTGAACAGCAAGGGGGTACTCAGGAGCAGCCGATTATCCCAAATAGCATGCAGGAAGCGGCACTGAAGAGATTGGGATTATTAAGAAGCCGGGGTCAGAGTCGATCCCTTCTGATCTCTGCTACAGGGACTGGCAAGACTGTCTTGGCTGCCCTGGATGTCAAACAGAACAGTTCCAAAAGACTACTGTTTGTTGTTCACAGACTGAATATAGCGAGAAAGTCTCTTGTGGAGTTCAGAAAGGTTTTTGGAGAGTCCGTGAAGATGGGAGTCTACAGTTCTGGGGATACTCTGGATACAAGTGCCGATTTCATATTTTCAACCATCCAGACTATCAACAAGGATGCACACCTCAAAAAGTTCAGGCCTGATCACTTTGATTATGTGATTATTGATGAGACTCACCGGGCTGGTGCTGCTACCTACAGAAAAATCATCGACTACTTTAAGCCAGGGTTCCTGCTAGGGATGACAGCAACCCCTGAACGAACAGACGGCTTCGACATTTTCTCACTCTTCAATCATTCGATTGCTTACGAAATCAGGCTTCAAAAAGCTTTGGAAGCCGATCTCCTCGTCCCTTTTCACTACTTTGGCATCTCTGAATTGACCGTTGAAGGTCAAACAATCAGTGATAAATCTGAATTCAATAGTCTTGTCCGGAGCCAGAGAATTGACCATATCATCAGCAAACTACTTGAATACGGAACAGATACCGGGGAGCCAAGAGGGCTTATCTTTTGTTCGAGAGTTGAGGAGGCCCGCACCCTAAGTAAGGAGTTTAATGATCGAGGATTCAAAACCAGATCAGTTAGTGGCTCTGATCCAGAGGAGTATCGAGAAGAGTCGATCCAGCTAATTCAATCTGAATCTGACGACAAGTTGGACTACTTGTTCACAGTTGATGTATTCAACGAAGGCGTAGATATCCCGGCTATTAACCAGGTGGTCTTGCTGAGGCCCACCGCTTCTTCGATTATCTTCATTCAGCAAATTGGAAGAGGACTACGGAAGTTCACGAACAAAGAGTACCTGACGATCATTGATTTTATCGGCAACTATGAGAACAACTATCTAATCCCGTTAGCGCTTTTCGGGGACTCTTCCTACAACAAAGATAAGCTAAGAAGATTGATTAGTGCTGGGAGCAGCCTCATACCTGGAGCCAGTTCAATCAGCTTCGAGAGTGTGGCTAAAGAACGTATCTTCAAATCGATTGATTCTGCAAAAACCAACACTAAGAAATCCCTGACTGAAGCCTATGAATTATTGTGTTTCAGGCTAGGCTCCAGACCAAAGATGTTGGACTTTATCCTGAACGAAACACGGGATCCGTACCACTATGTCGAATATTCAGGCTCCTTGCTGGCCTTCAGCAAAACTATCGATGATCTGCCTAATATTTCAGACCAATCACTCAGACTTCTGGAATACTTAGGAAAGCACATATGTGACGGGATTCGACTGGAGGAAGCTGTCCTCATCGATCTACTGCTGAAAGAGGAAGTAGTCTCAATAAATTCTTTCACAGATCAAATTAATGATCTTGCTGGGTATCTCCCCGACCCAAATGTGGTGATGTCTGCCTACCACAATCTAAACCTCAAATTCATTACTGAACGCTTCCAGAAAGAGAATCTCCGTGTAGGGGATATCCACAACTATGAGTTGGTTCGGGCTGTTGGAGACAATTTCATCAGGGGTAAGTCTCTCGTTGAGGTGATGTATGACCCTTTTGCCGTTGAATATTTTGTCGACCTCGCCCAATGCTCGATTCAGAAATTTCTCGATAACTATTCGGCAAGTGACTTTATCAATGGGTTTAAGCGATATTCAAAGTATACGCGGAAGGATGTCTTTCGAGTTCTTAATTGGGACAAAGTCCCCAATGCTCAGAATGTGGGAGGATATATCGTCAGTCCAGAAGGAAGACAATGTCCTGTCTTTATGACCTACCTTAAGCACGAAGACATCTCAGAAAGTACCAAATACGAGGATCGATTTCTCAATCCCAACCATCTGATCTACATGTCCAAAAACAAGAGGACCCTAACTAGTCCTGATGTTTCAGCAATGATGAACCAAAAGTCTTCGGAACTGCACATGCCGTTCTTCCTTAAGAGGAGCAACGATGAGGGTATTGGGTTCTACTATTTGGGAGATCTCAGTGCGCTGCCGAATAAATTTGTTAATACAAAGATGAATAACAATTCAGGAGAGACAGTTAACGTAGTGAAGATGGAGTTTCTCCTAGATAAACCTGTCGAGCCTCGCTTATACAAGTACCTTCATACGACTACGTAATCGAAAAAACTTGTAGGTCTGGTGGGGAGGGGATTGTTAATTGGGTGAGCAACATCGGTACTCGTTCGACCAGGCTGTTGGGTCAAATCAACAGCATCCCTCTTGAATTAGGCACTGAACTGACGACGAGTTGGATTTTCGGACATAGGTACTCTCCTCTGAAAAGGTCAAAAGTACCTTAATTTTGACTGCATTAAATGTGGGCAGTGCCAGATCATTTCGGAGAAGGGCAGGGATTGGAGAGATCGAGTCGAGTGGTCTGTAGTGTTTTGATTACAATTCCTTATCAATGTAATCAATAAGATCTTTTCCTGCCTCTTTACCCTTTTCAAATAGTTCAATACTTGTTTCCTTGCTTTGCTCGATTAACTTGTCTGTCAAACTTTGCTCCTCCTCCCCTCTACAGGAAAAAGTTAAATACCTTGCATTGGACGATTCTGAATAAGTATTCGAGCTTCCGACAACTATGTTACCTTGACCAGCTACCCCCTGCCCTCCGTAAAGGCCACTTCGACCTTTCCCCACGCTGTATGGTTCACTAGTTTTAGCAATCACATCAAAACCACGCTTTCCACATTCTTCGCCAGCTTCAAACTCACAATTAGCCCAAGTACGACCCGCACCACTGCAATTAGCCATAAAAGCTTGGCTCCCGTCCTGTAAAAAAGTAGAGGTGACAGAGCTTGATGAGCAACTGGATACCAAAAACAATCCAAAGCTACTAACGACTACACTGAACTTGCGCATACAACCTTGATATTATCTGGTGGGATCTGTCATAAATGCCTTTTCAAACAAAGAATTAGCAGACTGCGTATTTTTGTCAGACTTTGCAAGCCAACAGAATCCAAACTATAAATGATTCAAAGCACATCAATTAAATCTTTAAATAAATAAGGTTAATAATGAGAATTCTTATCGTCTTTTTATTAGGGATTTTGTTAGCTTCTTGTTCATATAAATTTGACGTTATACTCAAAGAAGATTCTTCAGAGTATAAAAAGAGATTTGAGACTGCAAAAAGGATTGATGAACTGAATAAAGCAAAACTAAATATAAATACTATTCATAAAGGTATTGAAATAAAAGACACTTCGATAGTTAATCATTTTCTGATAATTAATAATACTAATAAGGATGTATTTATTGAATATGAGAAAAGTAGTATGATTACAAACAATATGAGTTATAGAGTGATATCGGGAGAACAACGAGATTTAGAAATATCAAAAATAATTCCAGATAGGATCGTTGCAGCGGGCACTGAGGCAGAAGTGTCGTTCTACAATGCAAGTTCTGTGGAGGATTCTTCGTCGTTCGATAAGGTCAATATCTCTTATCGGATTGCAGATAAAAGTTATAAAATTGAGAAGTTTAGACCGTTAAGATTTGCCAAAGATATAGAGAAAATTGGGACAGTCGAATACGTTAATGTTACCCACAAAATTCTATGTTATACAACAGCGTTATTTTATGGTGGTTACTGTTGGTTTATTAAATATGGAGATCCTGAAGAAGAGGATTATAAAGGCGCAAAATTAAAAGCAGCAGCAACCTATAAACTTTCCGAAAAAGAGTTCAATGTCGTATTAAATGAAGAAGATTAATTTTTTGATTATACAACGAGAGACTGGTACCTCTTAACTATATTTTCCTACTAACTAGCAATCCTCATTATTGATTGAACCATTTGGCATCATTGTCTTACAAAATTTAGCACCAGTCAAATTAGCACCAGTCAAATTAGCACCAGTCAAATAAGAATAGCTGAGATTAGTTTCTCTAAGATTGGTTTCGCGCAGATCCGCACCGACCAAGTTAGCACTACTTAAATCCGCTTCACTTAGATCCGCCTCACTCAAGTTTGCATTTTTGAATGTTGCACCCCTCAGATTTGTGAACCAGAGAGTTGCGTTGTTAAGATTTGCTTCGCTTAGGTTGGCCCTGCTCAAGTCAGCATAGGTCATATTAGCCATACTTAGGTTACTCTGCTTGAGGTAGGTATCTCTCATTTTCGTATAGATGAGCTTTGCCTCTAATAAATTTACACCACCAAGATTAAGACCCGAAAGATCAATATCACTGAGATCGCACCCGATGCACTCTCTCTTCGAGACCAGTTCGTCAAGTGCCATTTTCCCACTCTCCTTTTTGTATGGTACAGGCCTCTCAGCAACCTCTTCAATCTTGGGTTTAGCCCAATAGTTTTTCTGTGATTCAGCTTCTGATCGAATTGCATTATCAAGCTTGGAATATGGATTCTCTCTGGCCCAATTGCTCAAGAACAATCGCCAAGCCTCCACCTTCTTAGAACTATCAACTGATTTTTTGCTAAGAGCCTGAGTATTCTCGAATTCCTGCTGCATTTGCTCCTGCCATTCCATCCACTGTCTCACTAATCTTTCCTCATCAAAAACTGTGACTTCAGGTGTCTTCTGATTTGAATGCTCTTTTTTCTGAGCACCAACCTCGCTTTTAAATGCTGCCTGTTTGGTCTGAGATTCTGAAACCATTTCTTCAGTTGACTTTATGAAGATGAAGTCTCCTCCTTCATCACCAGCTTGCTGAATGTCTCCATACTGTGGTACTTGCCGAGTCGGACTGTTATTGATAACTGCCAACCGCAAACTAGAGAACAACTGATAAGAGGACAATAAAGGCTCTTCATTCTGGTCAAGTCTTTGGATCAGATAATCGATAAAGATACTACGATCTGGGACTTCATTCAGGGTACCACTGGTCATTGCCTTTCGACTTCGCAACTTGTTTAGTTCCTGGTAACCAGGACCAGCCAGATTTATGACTGACCTAGTGTTCAAGATGCCACCGCTGAAACAAGCATCCGAAATCAACAAGGTATGACGGCTCTTGATACCTCTTAAATAATCCCGAAGAGTGCCATTGGAGACCCATTCAACGGGATTGTCTCTCTCCGCATTACTAGGCAGCCAATATCCCTGTTCAATTTCTCCATCCCAATAGCCGTGTCCAGCAAAAAAGACGAGTAGGCTGTCCTTGTCGGTGATCCTTGAGCGAAGATTTTCCAAACTAGAGATTAGTTTTGGTCGATCCGGATTCTCAATGAGTTCGATGTTTTTAAATCCATATTTTTTACTTAGAACAGCCTTTAGTCGTCTGGCATCGCTGATTGGATTTTTAAGATCCAACATAGATGCGTGCTGGTAATCATTAACTGCTAAAAGTAGAGCATAATAATTACCTTTGAGACTGAGTGGCTGCAAAGTTTCAGGTGTTGTCTTCTTTAAGGAAGCCGACTCCCTCAAAACCGTGAAGGATTTTGTTGACTTATTACCTTTTAGATCCTCTGCAGAAACTGTAATTAGGTTTTCTCCTACAGCCATCCTCACTTCTGATTCGAACTCCCCCAGTGCATTGAGTGGGGCATCCTTGTTGTTAACCAAAACCTCAAAAACTCCACTATCATCAAATGCTTTTCCGCGAACATACAGCACCTTGCCTCTGACTAAAGGTTTAATAGCTCTGAATGCGTTTGAGGGGCTAAGAATCTTTATTCTAGGGGGAGTTATATCTTCAACAGTTGAAGATTTTTCTAGTGTGTTCTTCGAAGAATTTGCTGATTCAAACAAAAGTGGCGGATACTTACGATCAAAAATCGAAGGCTGATTCGATTCTGAGGGCCGATTTTGCACATCACTGAACAAGTTATCAGTTGGCGGAGCAGGTGGCGGTGGAGCTGGAGGCGGTGTGTTTATCAACTTGTTGGGGCTCAATTCAATTTCTGAAGAGCGACTAAGAAGATCTTTATATTGAATTTGTTTAATAATTTTTGATGCTACATCAGACTGGAACAGAGAAACTGACTTAGATTCATTTGATAAAGAATGTCTAAGTGCTTCTTTATGATACTTCTCAATTCGGGGTGCTAGATCATATGCTTGAGTAGTTGCGTTCTTTTCTAGGTAGCGGAGCATTCTTTGAAATAGTGCTTGCCCCATCAAATTTCTTGCAGGGCCATAAAGCTTAGAGGAAGGAAGAATCGGTGAGAGGGTCTCTTCAGCTACTTGTGGACGGTCAAAGCGAAAATGGATCTTGCCTAGCTGGAGGCGAGTAAAATCTCCTTCCAAATCATTTGGATTTTGCTGTAGCCACTCCTCAAAAAGAATTTGAGCCTGGGGCCAATAGCTTTCCCCCATCTGAAGAAGGACTTCGCCCTCTAATTTCATAGCGACAAAGCGAAACTCGCCTCGAGGTTTACTGGCTCTATAACACTGAAGATAATCTCGGGCACTTGTCAGCATTCCGTCTTCAATCATCTTCTCAGCGAAGGCAAATTGCTGTTTTTCGTTAAGACCGTCGGGCAACCCACAGGCTCCAAAAGCATAGAATGGGAAAAGAGCCAATAAACTTCCCACCAAGATTTTCAAATAATTCATTAGTGTTGCTCTTGAGGAAAAAGCTAAGGGAAGGAATGTCCTCGCCATATGCAATTTGGAAAATTCAATTCACGTTTTGTATTTTTTCATCTGTGTCAGTGTCCTCCCAAAATGCTCATTCAACTTCACCCAAACTTTGAGTCTGCTAGAGTTAGTACCACCAACGCTTCTAGTTTGATTCAAAGTAGTCAGATAGTACTTACAACTTAAGTAGAGTTTTGCTGAAGCAGTCACGAGATGGTCTTGATTATTAGGCATCTTCAAGGTTTGTCAACAAAGCACTTAAAATGTAACAGATCAAAGATTCTGGAAGAATTTTCCAGCTGTCTATCTCACATCATCAATCAGGAGATCTGAAGATCAATTTTAGATCAAAGCGGACCGGTATACATACTGCCTCAACTATTGAATAGACCCAAATATGGCTGCTTTCCAGTACTAGAATTTTCCTGCCGTTCATCTCTGAATTTTCTTTGCAAACACCCCCAAAACATCTTTCAATTTCTCCTGTTTTCTGCTATAATTAATTTTATTTAAACAATTGATATTGTTAGTTAATTATTTGTTAATTTTCTCTATTACAGCAGTCTATTGGTACTGACCAAATACGTTGCAATTCTAGTCTAAAATTGAAGCTGAATTTGCCAATATTGTCGTAATGAAATGGACAGGAAGGAGATCAGATGGAACAGCATTGGACAGAGACACCATCCGGGCAGAAGTTGTCAAGCCTCTTGCAAAGTCAACTGACGCAGGAGAATTTCGACAAGTACTCCCTAGCACACCGGAACAGCCTAGCATCAGCGATGGTCGGACTAGCGAAGACCAAGACACCAGAGGAGATAACACCAGCAGTAGTGAAGGGAGCAATCCAGATGGAGGAACAGATGCACGGAGTGGCAGTACACTGGCCGGGAGTGTTTTGAGCTAGGATTAATTCAGTAACACAATCTTGAGGCAAGCAATGGAGCAGGCCCAAGCACCTACTACGACAACTTCATCAGAAATGTCGGACTCGGAATACGAGGCCCACTTGAAGGCAGCAATGGAAGTACTACAAGATCTTCCTCTGAGAGACAAGAACGAGATGATCAGAGTACTCAAGGGGTACGTCAACGACCTCAAGGAGAACAAGACACACAACGATCCACAACAGACCAAGAGACTCGTTCAGAAGTATCTGGAACGACAGGAGAAGGGTCTGACACCCCTGCTGATCTGAGGTTTTCTAATTAAGGAACACTTAAGACTAACCAAAAACTTCCTAACTGCTTACCGGGGTGGGATACCGAAGACCCCACCTCTTCATTCATTACCTCCCCTAATCGATTTTCATCTGAGCTCAATTTCCTATCGAGGAGAATCCTGATGAATGTATCCACAAATCTGACCTTCAAGCAGCAACGATTTGTCGAAGAGTACCAGGTGGACGGTAACGGTTCACAGGCTGTTCTTCAGCTGGTTTAAAAAGTAGAGATAATTTTGCAAAATCTTCGAACACCTGTTGCCTAGCTAAGTTACGAACTGCAGGGGCTACCCCCATGCAAAGTACACTTCATTTTTTTTAATATCAGGTACTAGTTAGTAATAGATAGTTGTTTGAGCCGATTTGGGGAAGATGTAACGAAATGGGCGTGAGGAATTCAACAAATATAGAAAAGTTAAGCTGATAAAGTTCATTATCAGCTTTCGGAATATTTAAAAACTGAAACCAACACCTGCGCTGATCAGGCTACGACTTACATCTGTATCACTGGTTCCGCCCTCCTGCTTAAATTTAGCTGATTCCATTCTGTAGCCTAGAAGTAGTTCAAACCCGCTGAAATCATAGCCTCCGTTTATTCCTATTGCCGAACCAGATGCAGAATCTTTCTTTATTGTGTTTTGCGCTATCCCGTTCTTTTTGTGCTCAAGATCACTTTGGCTCAATTGGTGGCCATAGAATATTTGACCTGTTATCTCACTCCCAAAGGTATATGACAAATCAAGGTAAGTGGTATCCCATTCAAATATCTCTGTATTGGTATCTTGCTTTTCTTCCTGTTCATAACTATGCGCGGTATATCCTATTCCCCAACCTGCAGAAGCTACAAAATGAACGCTATATCCTGATGGAGTAATTTTCTCAGTTGTTCCTGGCGGTGAACTATTCCCTGTGAAGACATCCCCAGTAGCTGTGCCTTGAACCGGAACTAGCAGACGTATTTTACTTGAATCAGCTGCCAACGTGCTCGCGGCTGTTGTAGCCAGAAAGGCAACTCCGAGGAAGAGAAATTTTTTGAACATACCAATTGATCTCCATTTACATTGTTTTTAACAACCATCACCAATAATTATTGACCTTCTAGCAAGTATGGTTCCATTGCGACGAAGGTTTTTCTCTAGTCGGAAACTTGCCAACTTAGCAAGAAATGCTGACGTAGCAAAATTTACTCTCATATAAACTCAGTTGTACCTCTCATCTTCTCATCACTCACATCGATATACTGCAATGGGCCAAGTTTGTATTGGTTGGCTAGGTGTTCAAATCAAATTAACAAAAAACACCTACAAAAATTTAGGAAAAGTCACCCCACACTCAGTCTGCTCTCTGCTTCGGCAGATCACCAGCAGGCTGACAGGTTTCGAGTAAGGTCCTGATAGCAGTGGGCAATCAATACGGTCTAGCGAACCTACGATGCTCTTCCTCAGATCTCTCCTTAAATACTCCAATCCTTTAGCAGTACAATCTGGATAAGTACACACTCACCTCAGTTTTGCATTCAAAAGCTAGCACTGACAAACTATAGAAGCCTCTCAAAGTTATTCTTCACTTCAGCCAGATCGTCTTTAGACTTCAGCCCAATTGTGGTATAATACTTTGAGTTTAGTTAACTGAAATCATGTAAGATTTACCGAAATAAGCCTGTTGAACTCATTACTCCTATGGTTCAGTAATCCGACGGTAGCCATTTATTCTTCACAGAGACTTACCAAAGCACTCCTAATTCACTTAAGGGGGGACAGGACCAAAGACCCCCACCCTTCATTCATTACCTCCCCTGACGGATTTCCATCCACAGCCAATTTTTTCCTAAGGAATAGTCTGATGAATGCATCCCCAAATCTGACCCTCAAACAGCAACGATTCATTGAAGAATATCAGGTGGACGGTAATGGAACACAGGCTGTCCTCAGGGCAGGCTACAAGACCAGCTATCCATCCGAAATGGCTTATGGACTCCTCAGAAATCCAAAGGTCAAACATACCCTTCAGGATGCTCAGAATGCCCGTAGTGAGCGTTTGCAAATGCGGGCAGATTCGACTGTAAAGCAGTACATTGAGCTAAAGGAGAAAGCCCTAGAAGCTTGTGACTATCAAACGGCACTTCGGACTCTGAATCAGCTAGCCAAACACCTGAAAATCTTCGAGCACTATCATGCGACACCGCTGTTGGAAGCCATTGAAAAAGATCCAGATAATCTTGAAGAGTTGGTTGATCGATTCCTCTGGATCAATACTACACTCGGCAACTGGTCGTATGTGCTACGTGCTCTAGAATTGAAGGTGAAGCTTGCTGGGAAAGAGAAGGGAGAGTGGGACTATGAGGAGATGCTTGGGTCTTTGGAGTTAGCTGCTTGAATCTGGATCTTCATCTAGCCGAGTTGTGCCTAACCAATCATACCAGTCAATCCCACCCTGTGATCCTACATAGAAATGACTACATGTATCTACAGGCGTGCAAAGATTATCAAAATAGGAATCAGGTGGAGATTGCCTAAAAGAGGTTGATTAACCTGCTAAATGTCTTTGCTACGAGAAAAATTGAATCGGGATGTTTATTGATTGGTGTGTGTAGATTTAAGGAAGAGACTGGACTTAGAAAGTAACTGATTAGGAGGTGCTGATTTATCAATAGGGGTAGGGTGCGCATGTTAATCCAACTCTCTGTCCACGAAAAATTATTCCTTAGCAGGGAAAGTTTTTCCCAAATCCACAACTAGATATGTTAATTTTATGAGCTGGTCGATATCTTGGTCCCTAACCAATTTCTGAGCTTTTGGAGGTACCGACCAAGAAGCAAAACTTCATTGTGGAAGTGGGCAGAGCAGTTGATGCTGAGTGCGCCTGGATTGCGCCTGAAACTAGTTTGGAATAGAGATCGAGGGTAAGTCAAAAACCAGTAAGTATCTGATTTATTGATATCATTCACTGGTGGCCAGAGCGGGAATCGAACCTGCGACACACGGATTTTCAGTCCGTTGCTCTACCAACTGAGCTATCTGGCCGTTAGAAGGGATTTGATATAAACCCCATAAGATATTGAAGATTTTCCAGAAAAGCAAGTGATTTCTAGTTTCTCAAACGATAAACCTGGTGAAGTACTAATCCCATCAACATCAAGAAGGCAGTTTGCACTTCCCCATCCCGAAAGTTATTTTCAAAGACGCCAGCGACCATGAAGCCGGAAACACCAGCGAGAGCACCCCAGAAAATCGCACCTTCCCAACTTGAGGAAGCAACTTTTCTCAATGAAAGGATACAGGTTAATAAGAAGCCAAAGATGATTCCTAAGTAAGCGAGAAAGCCGATGATTCCGTAATTTAGCCATGTCTGTATGTAAATGTTGTGTACTCCTGCACTGGCATTGTTGTTAAATCGATGATTGTTTTTTTCAGCCAACGGTATCCGGTATCGATCCATGACATTTTTGTCATTGCCATAACCAATACCCCAAAGTAGATGGTCTTGAATTCCCTGAACACCTGAATCCCACATCAATAATCTATCTTTATTTGCAGCCACGTCTACTGCGCTGGTAAGCCGCTGAACCAATGCGTTATCTCTAATTTGCCAATTTTTGGTCTCTCCACTAAGAACCTGTTGAGCAATCCAGCCACCTAATCCCACCCCAATTACTAAGGAAACAATCCCAAGAATTTTTGAAATTCGAAACAACCAAATCCAAAACACAATCAAAATGCCCAGCCAAATGCTGCGTCCCAAAGATGATATTGCTCCAGCAAGCATCACCACGCTGCCAAGTCCATAAAACCATCGCCATTTAGTTGAAAGGTCCTTCACTGTTGTGAAAAGTGAGAAAAGCGGAAAGAGCAATAGTAAATAGCCACCGTATGTTAAGTGATGAGTGAAATTACCTTTTCCATGAAAAAACTGGGTACCATCAGTTGCCGTGAAATAAAGGGTAGTCAGTCTTCTTTCCGGTGAGCGAAGCCAGTCTGCTCCAGTGAAGTACTGAATGATTCCATAGAGCGAGACCAATAAGAGGGGAACAAATAGAAATCGTATGAGTTTCTGTTGATCTATTTCTAAAATTGCAATGGCCAATACAAAAGGCAGGAGTAGACGCCAGTTTGTCTGAGCGGAGAAAAGATGATCAATCCCAGGGTATCCGTTGAAATAACCGCTCAACACAGTCAAATTCATGTAAATGATTACTGGCCAGATGAGCCAATGCTTGTAGCCCAACCCTTTTTTTCGAATAAATCGCCAAAGGCTGATCAGGTAGATGAAGAAGATGGAGGCTTCAGATCCAGCAATACTAAAGGTGCTGAATACGAAGAGAGCATAGATGAAGAATCCAAGATAAGTGGAAGAATCAGTGAGAGACCAATTAGCCCAAAATTTGGCAGCCATCAAGTACGTGCCTCATAGATTGCTTTGTAAAGCTGATGAGTCCTAAAAACACGTTTCACGTAATTTCTAGTTTCAATGTAGGGAATGCTTTCAACAAATTCGTCGAGGTCTCGGTCAGGGAATCTCTTCAACCATTCTTTCATGCGACCAGGTCCTGCATTATAGCTTCCTGCGATCTGAATCACCTCTCCAAACCTTTTAGAAATCTGCCCAAGATAGGAAGTTCCAAGTTGAATATTAATCTTTGGATCGAACAAATCTTTCTCATCTTTTAGTTGCAACCCAATGATCTTAGCAACTCTTTTTCCAGTGTATGGCATCAACTGCATCAGTCCCCGAGCGGAGGCTGGAGAAACAACATCTGCCTGATAAAGGCTTTCTTCGCGCATAATTGCCAATGCCAGATATGGATCAATCCCAGCATTTTTAGAGAAGTTTTGAACATCCATCCAATAGGGCCTTGGATAAGCGAAAGTCCAAACTTGTTGATCCTGAATTGGAATACGCTTCAAATCACCAAGGTAGTGGTTTACAACAATTGTCTGCAATGAGCGATATTCCCCATATTCGTCAAGGACCAGACTACTTTTCCAGATCAATTCCTTGGGTGATTTTAAGTCGACTAAATTACGAATGTGCTTAGCCCCAATGTTCCCATCTCCGGCAGCCATCACGAACTCTGCAAATTCCAACTCTGTCCTTTCCTCGTTTGCTTTTAATTCAGGAGGGTTGTCATGCCAATAATCTTTCTCTTTGTAGGGTATTTTTTTTGGAACTAGACTGCTCATTGTGCGCAATGCCAGCATTCCATAAAATGTGTTCGGGTACCAACTGAGCAGGTTATTAAAAATTCTTTGAGCTCGTTCTTGCTTCTTTTCTAAGACAGCCAGCTTACCTTGCCAATAAACAAATTTTGCGGCTACTTCAGGATTATTGATGCCATTCCTCAGGCCATCATTTATGTACTTTAGGGAAGTTTCCCAATTATTTTGTTGGTAGTGATACCAAGCCAACTCCCAAGCTGCGATTTCCCCTGAACGCCTTTTGGGGAAATTTTTCAGAAGTTTTTTCCACCAAATCTCAGCAACTTCATCCTTATTGTTTCCCTTGTAAGCCCTTGAAATCTCTAGCAAGATATCTTCATGTGCATCGGAGGAGGGATATTTTTTGCTGATTTGTTCAACAACTTTTGCCATGGGGTGTTCATCATTCTTCTTTCTCCACATGCGGGCCTGCCAATACAGTTGTCGATCCTCAGGCATTGAAAAATTTTCTGTAAAATACCCCTGTTTCATCAATTTTAGAGTCTTTGTGTAGAAGCGTTCCCGATGCATAGCTGCTGCGTAAATTTCGCCTAATTTCGCACGCTCAGATTTGGAAAGACCATTCAATCGAGTGGGCAAGTGTTTGATGAGATACATATCCAGCCTTTGTTGGCTGTTTCCTATGATCACGAATATGCAGAATTGACCAAGGTACCAGTTAAATGGTTTTATCCATTGGTGTTGGTGCTGCTCGCTTGTGGAGTCGTAATTCTTATTCGCTTGGTTGG
>JACLAD010001281.1_pt1 | contig 41356 bp, 33 predicted proteins | sample 8027901 | NCBI WGS metagenome assembly JACLAD01 (sample SAMN15725071, study PRJNA655200) | protist metagenome | isolation source: fluorescence activated cell sorting (FACS) single amplified genomes of... | place: Spain: Blaines Bay Microbial Observatory, Mediterranean Sea | collected 2016-07-05 | reverse complement strand
TCCATCATGCGTTTTGCGGACCAATATGCCAGTAAAAACATGAGTTCATTTGCAGATATTTTTAAAAAAATTGCAGAATCAGCCAAGCGGGAAAATAAGTTTGCCTGGGCTGAAAGCCAAGACAAAGATAAACAGATCAAGGGAAACATTGCTGGGGTCATAGGTTCACAGTTTAAGCCGTTGAAGGACAAAGATAAGATAATGCCGCAGTCTACGAGCATGAATATGGCCAACACCATTGATGCGCTTTGTGATGCCAAAGCTTCGCAAGAGGAGATACAAAAGTTTTTAGATTGTTGGAAAAAAGTCGCATCGCCGCAAAAAGTCTGGGATACAGAAAGCACGGTTGATTTTGCCAACAGCATACAAAGCTTACGCAAAAGATTAGAACGCTACATTCAAGATCAGGGTGACACACCACAAACAGAGCAGGCTAAACGCTTACAGGCACAGCTGTGCTACGTAGAGGCAGGAATATACGGTGTTTCAGAGATCGTATTCAAAGACAATCATTATGAAATTGGACCAAGACAAGATCAGGTACGACAGAATGTTATTCAACAAGGGTTTTTTGATGCCGATCAACCGCCCAAAGAAGGTGATTCAGGCAAAAAGACCAAAGCAAGAGAAATGCAGCACGATATTCTGATTTCAGGACTGTTCAACTTTGAGGAATCCCTGTTTAGTCAGCTGGACCTCAAGCCACTGACAGCCGTTCGAAGAGTTGGATACAAGAATATCAATGAATTGATTGATCAAGGCGGACTGACAAAAAAAGAAGGTGAGCAGGAACTGTTTGTCAATGCCTGTAGAGAAGCCAACAACAAACTGGCCAACGACAAGCTGGATGGATTAACCAATCAAGCCAAAGTTGATAGCCACCACGAAAATACAAAAGATGCGCAAGACGCCAACGTGCTGACAGCAGAACTTGAGGCCAAAAAGTCAGAGAAAAGAATGCAAGGCGGCAAAGATTGGATTCAGGGTAAGGCGGCGTCAACAAAAGCTGCGCCAGCGAGTACTGACAAGCGTGCCAGTCAATCACCCAAGGAAAAGCCACAGGCAAACATCAAGAAGAAAAGACCCATACTCGACAAGCTTCAAAAATTGATTAAGCAGCTGTCCAGTCAGACCGCACCGACCAAATCCACACAGGCAAGACAGGCAAAAACTGGCCAAGGAAACGCATGGAGTCTACATGTGCTATTGAGCTATATTCAAGCGATGTGGACAAAAAAAGTGCAGCAAAGTGATCAGCCGGCCGCCAAAAAAGACGCCGTAGTTCAGAAAGTAGACGAGTTAAGTGAAAAAATCGCCACTCTCTCAGCGAGCTTGTACAGCGGTCAACGGGCTGCTGTCAGCAGAGAAGTCGGTGATGAGATACAGAAAGCATACGATGAGCTCAATACATGTTTTGATAAAATCGAAGAAGTACTTCAAAAGCATGACAATCTTGACGACAAGACTTTGAACCAAATCATAGGGATTAATCAAGGCGCAAAACGCATACTTGGCATGTTGAAAAAGTGGGTGCATGGCAATGAAGAGAGCGCCAAAAATTCAGATATGACAGTCGATACGCTGGATAAACTTGAGGCTAAGCTAACGGGATTACGTGACAAGGCCAAAGATCACTATCGACATATGATTATTCAAGTTGGATCACAAAAAATCAGTGCAGAAAAGGATTCAGACATCAAAGCGTGTCAAAACTGGATGCTCGATGAGATGCCATTGGTATACAAAGACAAACAGTACCAAGGCTTAGAATCCTGCAACGATATCATTGTTCTCAAGGCATTCTATGAGCATGTGCAGGCGAGTGGAAAAGGCCAATCGCTAGAGCAATTCAAAGACCACTGTGAAACAAGTCCTGTGAGCATGGGGCAATCTAAGCACTCTAGACATTCTGGGCATTCTGAGCATTCAAGGCATTCGCCGAAAAGGTAAAGCAAAAGTAAAGCTTGCCAGGCATCAAATACGCAAAAACGTGCTGATCACTCAAACAATACAAGTGGGGGCGGGCAAAGGTTGTTAGATAGGGTACGTATCGAGAATAAATAAAGATGAAATGCCAGTTTAAAGATGACTAAAATATCACACATAAAACGGGCAGGTGAATAAGATAGCATGGTTGGGCATCGGGCTGTCGGGCTTGTGCAGGAAAAGCAAATCATATATGATAATGCAAGGATGATTAGCGGTGAAAATTATGGTATTGCGATATTTAATCGGTTTGTTTTTGGTGTTGGGCTTTCCAGTTTTATCCTTTGCTGAACAGACTCCCAGCTCACCAGCCAATATTGTGATCATTGGACCACCAGGCTCCGGTAAGGGCACACTTGCTGCCAAGCTTTCTGAAGACACCAAGTTGCCCGTGTTGACCATCAGCCAGATGCTGAAAAGTCAAATGCAGTCTGACCCAGCACTGAAAAGTCAAGTAGAGAAACTGATGAGCTCTGGTCAATTGGTACCTGACTCAATCATCATGACTGCTTTAAAAAAAGAACTTGTGCTACCAAAGTACGCACAAGGGGTGATTTTTGATGGGTTCCCAAGAACACTTGGCCAGACAAAGTTTTTCGAAGAGACGCAAAGAAAAGTAAGCCTTGTGATCATCTATGAAATGAGCGATGAGGACATCGTCAAGCGTATGCAAGGGCGACGAGTCCACGAGCCATCTGGCCGCATGTATCATATTGATACTATGCCGCCCAAGATTCCTGGTAAAGACGATATCACCGGGGAAGACCTCGTTCAACGACAGGATGACCAAGAGGAGATTGTCAAAAAAAGACTGGGCTATTATCGAACCATCTCTGAACCAGTTGCCAGATGGTTTATATTCAAGGCCAAAGATCCTACCAATGAAGTCCTGACACAAATCGTTGTTTTAGACGGCAATCAGGATTTCAAGCAGGTGTGGAAAACTCTGTGTGCCAGAACCAAGCAGGCCAAGAATTCTCCAGTCAACTGTCAGGGGTAGTGCCAATCTTTTTCTGCGTACTTGAGCGTTTGGAATCTTCGATTTAGCCGTTGTTTTTTCAACAGCACAACAGCCTAGGTTGGTGACGGCCACCGGTTTTTAAGGCCACATAAAATCCAGATGCCTATCAAAAATCGCAAGCGAATTGAAGCCTGGAAGCAGTCAATCTCACACAGCTGATACAAACAAACGAACATGTTGTGAATGGGTTGATCGGCGAGTGTTGCATGGCAAGCGAGATGAGTCCGTCAAACGTCAAAAAACGTCACTTTGTGGATGATCTCAGTACACACATATTGTTCATCATTTCTGACTATGCCATCAAGACAATCGTTGAGCTGAGCTAAGTGGGTGGTGTTTTTTGTTGACAAGTGGTGAAAAGTAGCGATATGATACAATGAAGTGGTGATTTGTGGTGATAAGTGGTATGAGTTTTCGGGGAGTGAGTGCTTGCAACGTCGACGCTAAAGGTCGATTCGCAATGCCAACAAAGTACCGAGAAACATTCGCGGAGAGCGCATCAGGGAAGTGCGTGATCACCATTGACACCGAGGATGACTGTTTGTTGCTGTATCCGCTTGGCGTTTGGGAAGAGATAGAGGCCAGTTTACAAGCATTGCCGAGTCTAAACAGGAAAGTTAGAAGAATTCAGCGGCTTTTAATCGGTCACGCCAGTGAAGTTGACATTGATGCTCAAGGACGAGTCCTGCTTGCGCCAATTCTAAGAGATTTTGCGAAAGTGAAGAAGAAATTGATGTTAGTCGGCCAGGGAAAGAAATTTGAATTATGGAGTGAGGAAAACTGGCAACAGGGATGTGAGAAGTGGCTAGAACAGGGTAAGACCATGCAAAAAGATGGAGAAGAGGTGCCAGATGAGCTATCCAGCATATCAGTATAAAATGTCTGACAAGGAGAATAATATGCAACAAGATTCTGAGCACACAGATGCACACATTCCGGTTTTGCTCAAAGAAAGTATACAGATGCTCAACATCAAGCCCTCAGGCTGTTATCTGGATGCAACATTTGGTAGAGGTGGCCACAGTCGAGAGATACTCAAACAGTTAGACCCTGATGGCCAATTGTGGGTATTGGACAGAGATCCTGAAGCATTGGCTTGTGCCAATGATTTAGCAAGCATGGACAAAAGAGTGCGTGTGTGTAATGGGACATTCTCACAAATCAGCGAGCTGACATCACGATTGGATAGAATCGATGGAGCCCTGTTTGATTTGGGTATATCAAGTCCGCAAATTGATCAAGCGGAGCGAGGTTTCAGCTTTCAAAGCGACGGCCCCCTTGACATGAGAATGAATAACCAACAAGGTCAAAGCGCAGCGGAATGGCTGGCAAGAGCCAATGTCGATGAAATCGCTTGGGTGATGCAAAACTATGGCGAAGAGCTCTATGCCGACAAAATCGCCCAACAAATCGCACAGTCTAGGCAACGCTCACCCATCACCAAAACCAAACAGTTGGTCGAAATCATCCTGTCGGTAGTGCCTTCAATCAGCAAAGGCAAGCATCCGGCAACTAAGGTCTTTCAGGCACTACGTATGCACGTCAACGATGAATTAGATGAAATACGTCGCGGCATCCCTCAAGCGCTAGAAAAAATGCATGTAGGATCACGTTTAGTGATCATAAGCTATCATTCACTAGAGCATCAACTGATCAGCGATATCATAAAAAAAAGACGCACCAACAATGATTGTTTAGACTTAACCTCAAACCTACCACAGCTTAGGAAGATTGGGCACGCCATGAAGCCAGGTAGAGATGAAACTCTGGTCAATCGGCGTGCCCGATCTGCCTTACTTCGAACATGGGAGGTCAAAAAATGACTCGTAGTATCGCACAAGCTGAGGTTTTGGATCCGCCTTGGATTCAGCAATCAACATCAACAGCCAGCTGGGTTTGGAAAGCGCTCTTAGCCTTATTATTTGTATCATTATTCCTTCTAGTTTATGTGAATTTTGCAAATCGCGTGAATACCGCAAAGCTTAATAGACTCATCAAAAGTGGACAGGAGCTTCAAGTGATCAGAGATCAGATTCTGCTCGATAAAGAAAAGCTACAGATGCACCACAACATTGAAAGAAAGGCTGAACAGATTCATGGATTCAAGCTTGCAAAAAAAGCGAAAGTTGTTAATATCAATATCTAGTTAGCAATTGGAGAGCCACGTGCAGTTGGGCAAGAAAATCAGATTTTGGTTTTTAGCGCTCTTATGGGTTATTTTGACGCTGTGCATGGCATGCCGATTGGTGTATCTAGCAACCTATCAACGTGGCTTTTTGATTGGTCAAAGCAAAGCGCGTGTTGAGAGGAAGATGGTTATTTCAGCCAAGCGTGGTCGCATATTGGACCGCAATGGTGAGATACTTGCCATGAGTCGACCAGTCAATGACATTTGGGCATGTCCAAAGGCGTTATTGGCAGAAAAAGCGGCATTGTCAAAAATATCAAACATACTGAATATATCGGAAGCTGCACTTGAGCAAAAGCTGAACAAAAACAACAATAAAGATTTCATGTACATCGCAAGAAACATCGATGCAGCCATTGCCGATCAGATCAAAGAAAGTGGCATCACCTCAGTTTACGCAACGCAATCCTACTCCAGATTTTACCCAGGGGGTAAGGCAAGTTCTCAGCTTGTCGGCATGGTGAATGTCGACGGTCAAGGAATAGAAGGCATTGAGTTTATGTATGACAAACAGTTATCCGGTGAGAGCGGGCACGCGCAATACATCATCAATCCTTTTGGAGAAACCATAGAGTCCATCAGTAAAAAAGAACCTGAGGCCGGTCAAGATATTAGGCTGACCATTGATCGGTCTATTCAATATCTTACTTATGAAGCTTTGAAAGAGGGGGCCAAAAAAACTGGTGCAAAAAGTGCACATGGCGTGGTCATTGACGTGAAAACAGGTGACATCATCGCCGCAACCAATTACCCATCCTACAATCCTGAATCATTGTCGGCTCATGAGGCCAGCACGGGTAAAATGCGTCATAAGATTTTCACTGATCTATACGAGCCAGGCTCAACGTTTAAGCCTATTACAATGGCCTATGTCCTAGATCATATAGAGATTCATGATGGTTTTGAGATGGCCACTGATCCTGGAGAGTTAAGATTTGGTGAGAACACCATCAGGGATGTGAAGAACTTCGGAAAAATAAGTCTTGATGATATCATCGTGAAATCCAGCAACATCGGTATCGCAAAATTACTATTAAAAGATCCCACAGGGTTTATCCCATGGCTGAGAAATGAAATGGCCATCGATAAGAAAAAACCAACATCATTTCCAGGGACTCCTAAGGGCCGTATTGGCGTGCAACAGATCCCAACCGAGTTTGAAATGGCAACCATGGCGTTTGGTTATGGTGTCAGTTTAACACCGCTCCAACTCGCTCAGCATTATTTAGTACTTGCTAATGGGGGGTATTTACAGGACGTGCAGTTGATTCATGACGGCATGAAAAGTGAACACTCAAAGAAGCGAGTCATCTCGCCGGAGACAACAAAAAAAATCAGAGCCATGCTGCATAAAACAACAAGCAGTGAGGGCACTGCGCGGCGTGCAGGTGTTAAAGGTGTCAAGGTAGCGGGAAAAACCGGAACAACCCATTTTTATGAAGATGGTAAATATTGGGATGATCGACATGTCGCATCATTTGCTGGCTTCGCACCTTATGAGGATCCTCAGTATGTGGTCGTGATTGTAGTAGAGGAGCCCAAGCAACAGTATCACTTCGGTGGTCTTGCTGCTGCCCCCATATTCTCAAAAATTGTCTTCAACAGCCAATTCATCTCCCGACACTAAATCAAACAGACCTCAATCAATCATGACAAACATCCAGAGCCAACGATATGAGTACAGATCACATCAGATGCTTTCAGGCCCTGCGTAGAAGCAAAGATCAATGAGCGATGCCAATAGAGTTGTATTGATATGCTAAATCACGACATGTAAGTAAATCGCTAATTTATTTATATCAATATGATTATTGGTTATATATTAGAGTATTTGTTATTGCATGAGAGCAATAAATGCAGTCGCCAACCACTGGATGAATGCTTTGACTCACCATCACTGAAATAGATGTATGGGATATCAGTAAGATAGATCAGTAGTCAACAGAAACGATTGCGATGGCATTTTTCTTTGATATAATTAACTGAGATTGTTTTTGACCTGCAAATGGAAAAAATTGTTGAAGATATTGACTTTGACCACTGTATCAATCCATACCTGGATCTGATCGAATTATTGTCGCCTATTCTTGACTTGCCCAGGCACCTGAACCGGCCGATTGCAGGGGTGACCGTCAACAGCCAAAAGGTCAAGCCCGGCTTTGTTTTTTTTGCAACCCCAGGCTACGGGCCACTGGATGGTAGAGACTATATTCAGGACGCCATTGTCGCTGGTGCCATAGCTGTTGTCTCTGAAATCGCCAGAAATGATAAAGTCAAAACAAGCTTAATTATGCCGCCTGGTGAAAAAAAACCTGTGATCCCTCACATCCAGATTCCCAATCTAAGGGCATGGCTGGGTAAAATCAGTGCTCGTTACCACGGCAATCCCTCTGCACAGATGCAGATAGTCGGTGTGACTGGAACCAACGGAAAAACCACGGTAACAACACTTCTCACCAAAGCGCTGGCGCGGTTGAACATCAAATCTGGTTTCATCGGGACACACGGTGCAGGTAGTGATCTCAATAATCTTAAGAAAACCAACATGACCACTCCAGGTCCGTTTGAGCTACAAGCCTGTATGTCGCAACTAAGTGAGCAAGAATGTGAAAGTGTGATGATGGAGGTATCATCTCATGCCATAGCACAGCATCGAGTCGTCGGGGTAGAGTATGACACCGTCGTGCTAACCAACGTGACAAGAGACCACCTTGATTACCATAGTGATATTGATGACTACGCCCGTACCAAAGAAAAGCTTTTCCTATCATACAATGCCTCAAACATGGTACTGAACTTGGACGATGCCATAGGGGCAAGACTCGCTTGTCGACTACGAGGTAAAGAACAGATACTCGGTTACAGCATGAGAGGAGCAAAGCTTGACGGGGTTGAGGTTGTGAGAGGGTGTCAAATCAAGGCGACACATAATGAGCTTTCAATGGTGGTGGTCTACCAGCAACAAAAGCGCAGTCTCAAAACCAATCTAATGGGTGATTTTAACATCAGTAACCTGCTTGCAGCCATTGCAACCCTGATGACATTGGGCTTTGATTTTAAGAGATCAGTGGACGCTCTCCAAGAGTGCAGTGCCGTTGGCGGTCGTATGGAAGTCATCGATGGGGGAACGCAAAAGCCCATGGTTGTTATCGATTACGCCCACAGCCCAAGCGCGCTTGAAGCTGTTCTTCTTAATCTTAGACAGTCATGCCGCCGCAAACTGATTTGCTTATTTGGCTGCGGCGGAGAACGAGATCAAGGTAAACGGAAAATCATGGGCAAGATCGCCGAAACACATGCCGATATGGTTATTCTCACCGATGACAACCCAAGAAGCGAGTCACCTAAAAAGATCATCACAGATATCCTTAAAGGGTTTCTCTGTCCATGGGCTGTATCAGTGGTGCATGACAGAACTGAAGCAATCATGACTGCCATCAATGCTGGCATGCCCGGTGACATCATACTCATCGCTGGCAAAGGTAACGAAGCATATCAGATTCTCGAAGATCAAAAAATCATATTCAGCGATAAAGAGAAAGCCGAATTTCTTCTCAATCTGAGTGACGAGGGAGATGAATGACCCTGCACGCCATGATCACGCAGCATGCTCTGGCAGTGCATGGTAACGTACCAGCAAGTCGTCCCAACGGTCTCGAATTTGATAGCAGAAAAATCAAACCAGGTCATGCATTCGTTGCACTACAAGGTGTTGAGTCAGATGGTCATGATTTCATCACCCAGGCGGCGGAAAAAGGGGCAGCTTGCGCCATCGTGAGTCGTAAGCAAGATGCTGATATTTGTCAAATTGTTGTTGAAGACACTCTGGGGTTTCTATTTGAATGGGCTGAAGCAGAAAGAGCCTCCTGGAAAGACAAAACAGTCATTGGTCTAACAGGTAGTGTCGGTAAAACGTCTCATAAAGAAATGCTAAAAGTCCTGTGCGAGGCGATGGGAGACACTCATGCCACATCTGGCAACTACAACAACAAGCTTGGGTTGAGCCACACCATTCTCAACACCCCACATTCAGCTGATTATGTTATTCTTGAGCTGGGGATAAGCGAGGTGGGAGAAATGGAACAGCTGACCCAGATTGCCAAGCCCGACTTTGCATACATCACCAATATTCACCCATGTCACTTGGCAGGTTTAAATGATGTTGACACCATAGCGCAGGAAAAGTCAAAAGTTTACAGCACATTGAAAAAAACAGGCACTGCATTTGTCAATTGCAGTGATGCGTTTGCCCCAACCTTTATGAAAGCAAGCCAGCATTGCCATAGCCTGAAGCTATCAGATGCCCTAACGCTTATCAAAGATTCGATCATTGTCAATAGCTACGGTATTGCAAGCTTTAGTGTCAAACAAGGTGACCTCACTCAACACTGCCAGCTCGCCATACCTGGCCGACACCAGGTTGATAATGCCTACGCAATGATGGTTGTTGCCAATCATTTAGGGCTGAGCCTGAGTGATTGTGCAAGCCAAATCCAAACAGTCAAACCAAGCAAGGGGCGCATGGCTATGCACCTTGAGCAAAGCAGCCAAGCGCTGATCATTGATGACACATACAATGCCAGCCCACAAGCCATGCACGCAGCCATCAAAAGCCTAAAGTCCATCTCCCGATCAAAAAAAATTGCAGTGATCGGAGATATGAAAGAGTTAGGTGAGTCCTCTGATCACTGGCACAAACAAATTGGCTCATGGCTCAATGAAGAGGGCATCAACACTTTATTCACCTTGGGCGAGAAGGCCAAGCTGGCTATAAGCAAATTCAAAGGTCAGGCTGAAAAGTTTACTGACATTAATCATCTAAGCGCTACCATTCAGGATCAATTAGATCAAGATACAGTGGTCCTGATCAAAGCATCCAGATCTATGCACCTAGAGCACTGTGTTAATCGATTGTTGTGCAGCAAAGTCAAAGAGTAACTCCATGATTCAGTTTGGCCTATTATCAATAATCGTTTCCTTTACAGCAGCAGTTGGACTGTTTCCCAGATGTATCAAATGGCTCAGGGATGCCAATGTTGGTCAATATATTCAGTCAGATGGGCCCAAGCATGCAGCCAAGTCACACACCCCGACGTGCGCCGGTATTGTGGTTGTTTTTGTGATCAATCTAACTTTGATATTAACGGGCGCGTTGCAGGCCACCGAAATCATCTTGCTTGATGCAGTACTGATTGCCTACACGCTACTAGGTCTGTACGATGATTTATGCAAGCTCATGTACAAAGACAATAACCTCGGGCTAACCCCGCGTACCAAGTTTCTCCTGCAAACCTTACTGGGATGTTTAGCCATCATCGGTATGCAATACATCATGGGCGCCAAGTTCACCGAGCTCTCTTTGCCACTGGGCAGCCAGAACTGGTGGACCGTTGATCTAAGTTGGCTATATTACCCATTTGGTCTGCTAGCAATCATAGGCGGTTCAAATGCATTCAACTTGACTGATGGACTCGATGGATTATTCGCTGGCTTAACCATGATCATCTGCGCTGGTATGTTGATCATTCTGTCTTTGGGCCTGGCACCAATGATTTCTACGGAAATGATCTACATGGTGGGCTTGCTTGGTGCCATATGCGGATCACTACTGGGTTTTTTATGGTACAACGCCTACCCAGCGACAGTTTTTCTAGGAGACTCAGGCTCACTAAGTATTGGAGCGTGTCTCGTTTGTTTGGCAATACTGACAAAAACAGAGTTGATTTTTGGGTTAATGGCTGGAGTATACATCATAGAAACTCTATCTGTCATCCTACAGGTTGGCTATTTCAAGCTTACCAAGGGTAAGCGTATTTTCAAAATGGCACCATTACATCACCATTATGAATTGTGTGGGATGAAGGAGACCAAAATTGTCACGAGATTTTGGATACTCGGCTTGATTTTCTCAGTGATCAGTATATGCTTGGTTATATAGCTAAGATCTACAATCGAGAGAATTGATGAGTGAATATGACATTGCCATTTTAGGTCTAGGAATTACCGGTTTTGCAACAGCTGAATACTGCGTGAAGCGTGGCGATTCAGTTGGGATAACTGACGACCGTGAGCGTCCACCGTTGTATGAAAGGCTCAAGAAGAATTATCCAAATATCAACACATCTCTTGGGTCTTTTGATTACGAAATGCTAGCCAAGAGTAAGCGGGTTGTTGTCAGTCCAGGCATTGAGCCAAACTCAGATGTTGTAAAATGGCTGATTCAACAAAAAAAAGAGCTAATCAGTGACATCGATTTATTTCTTGAGCATTACACAGGCAAACTCATTGCAGTAACCGGCTCCAATGGCAAAAGTACAACCGTCAAGATGTTGCATGATCTCATTAATGTGACCGGTCAATCTGCCTACATGGTTGGAAACATAGGCAAACCCGTCCTCAGTTATCTCACTGAGCAAACGAGTGGCTATGATAACTGGGTAATTCTTGAGATATCAAGCTTCCAGCTACACTGGACCAAAAAGATGCGTGCTGATATCGGTGTTCTTCTCAATATTTATCCCAATCACTTAGACTGGCATGATAATTACGAACACTATAAACGTTCAAAAATCAGCCTCTTAGAAAAATCAAGCACAGTCATCATGCCAGAAGCGTTAAAGGATCTGGCCGTTGCATCAAAAATTGAGCATAAAGTCAAAGGTTGGATTCCATCATACTCGTGCCTCAATGAGAGCTCACTTGCCATCGAGAGCAGAGTCATCGATGCATTACCCTATGCGCTACACAAGAGTGCCATCGCAACGTGGATCATTTCTAATGTTCTGGGTATTGAGAAGTATCACTGCACCCGAGCGCTTGAAGATTTCCAGCCATGGCCGTTCAGATGCCAGCACGAAACAAGCTCGTTTGGGGACTGGTACAATGATGCCAAATCAAGTAACCTAGCCGCAGCTCGCTATGCTATTGAAAGCGTCAGTCGCAACCATGGCTGCAAAGTCATATGGATTGCAGGGGGCGTCACTAAAAATGAAGATTTCTCACAGGTTCCTCGATGGGCGAGTAAATTCATATCTCAGGCAGTGATTTACGGGCAAGATAAAGAAAACTTCTTGGAAGCCCTGATAGGCACTTGTGCGGTTTCACCTGTTGAGTCACTGGATGAGGCCATACGGCTGGTACACAAAACCATGAAAAAAACCGATGTCGTGGTGTATTCACCAGCTGCTGCAAGTTTCGATCAGTTCGAGAATTTTCAGCATAGGGGACAGTTTTTTAGTGAGCAGCTTATGAGTATCCTACCGGCCTAAAGGACCAAGATGTACAAACGTAGCCAGTCAACCATCGATCCCTTACTGACCATTTTATTGGTAAGCTTTCTGCTGTTGAGTATGTTGATTGTGAGTTCAGTGACCATTTTTATTGCCGAGCGATCCTACAATGATCCATTTTATTTCCTAAGTCGCCACCTCATACATATGCTGTTAGCAGGTGCCAGTTTCTTACTTGGTTATTTGACCAAGCCTAGCTTCTGGATCAAATACCGAGCAATGATGCTTGTGATGGCCATGCTTTTACTCATCGTCGTTTTTATACCCGGCATTGGATCAACCATCAATGGTTCACGGCGTTGGATCAGATTGCCGTTGTTGACCATTCAAACATCAGATCCAGCAAAGTTAGCCTTCATTATTTTCACGGCAGCATTTGCCGCGGAAAAGTTCTCCTCTAGTATTGGCTTTGCTCGAAAATGGCTACCTGTACTCCTCTTACTAGCAGTGTTTGATGGATTATTACTCATGCAGCCAGACTTTGGTTCAGCCATTGTGACAACAGGGGTGACATTACAAATTTTATTCATCGCAGGCATGCCAATACTTTCATTTTTCATGATTCTGACAGCAGCTTCTATACAAGCAGCGCTGTTGGCGGTGTTTAGCCCATATCGATTGATGAGAATCGTCAGTTTTTTGGATCCTTGGCTATTTCCCTACAGTTCAGGGTACCAATTAACTCAATCCTTAATGGCCATAGGTAGAGGTGGTTTCTGGGGTGTGGGTTTGGGCAGCAGCCTACAAAAGATATTTTACTTACCAGAAGCACACACTGATTTTATATTCGCTGTATTTTGTGAGGAGATCGGTGCTATTGGGGGTATTTTAGTGATGTTGGCCTTCTGTGCCATTGTCTTGAGACTGATAACCTGGTCCTATTATTTTTACCATCGAGAGCAATACTTTAATTGCTTTTATTTTGTTGGTATCAGTGGCTGGATTGGTTTTCAATTCATTGTATCATCCGGAGTTAACATGGGCCTATTGCCAACAAAGGGAATCAGTATGCCTCTATTGAGCTATGGCGGTACACACATGCTGACAAGCTTATTTGCTTTTGGTATCGTTTATCGCATCATACAGGAAAATGCAAAAAGAGAGTCATGAATAAGCATCAACCCAGAGCAATCATCGCAGCAGGCGGTACAGGTGGCCATATCTATCCAGGGGTAGCATTGGCCCAAGAGCTCAAGGAAAGGGGATATGAGTGTCTTTGGATAGGGTCTGGGTCAAAGCTAGAGAAGGCCATTCTTGGTAGCGAACCAATACAATACCAGAAAATCCAAGCAAAGCCATTTCGTGGATCCAGTCTGTTCTCAAAATGTCTACTTCCAATTCACCTGACAATTGCTCTATGGCAAGCTTTGTGGCTGATTTGGACATACAAGCCAGATTTTGTGATTACCACGGGTGGTTATGTCTCAATCACGACAGCCTTTGCAGCAAAAATATGTCAACATCAGGTATACATGTGTGAACAAAACTCCCGAGCCGGGCTCACCAACCGTATCGTAAGTCGTATTGCTAATGGTCTGTTTACGGCATATCCAGAGGTATTCAAGCCAAAACGCAACCGAAAAATATGGCAAGTGGGAAATCCATTGAGAAAAAGCATCATAGAGCGCATAGAAAATGCCAAGATCAATCAGCAATCCTCACAGTGCACGATCAATATTTTGGTGATGGGGGGAAGTCAGGGTGCCCAGATTTTTAACGAGCAGTTGCCTCAGCTTTTACAAAACATCAAAAACAAACACGCCATCAATATCCTACACCAGGCAGGAGACAAGGCAAATATTGATGCCATTCAAGAAAAATATGGGACATACGGTATCAAAGCCAACGTTGTCAAATACATTGACGATATGGCACTTGCTTATACCAATGCTGATTTTGCTATTGCCAGATCAGGTGCGCTCACACTGACAGAGCTGATGTCTGCTGGTCTGCCATCAATTCTAGTGCCATTGCCCAACTCAGCTGACAACCACCAATACTACAACGCACTACACCATAGTCGGCGTGGAGCATGCTGGCTTCTATGTCAAAATGATCTGGTAAGGGATGGCTATATCAAAAACCTTGTTAATACGCTGACATCATGTCCAGATATACTCCAAAAAATGGTCTCATCTTGTGAAAAATTAAAAACCACGGACGCAGCAAAAGCCATCATCACACAGTGTGAGGTTTTGAGCCCGCGTTTAAAAGCATCACCAGATATTACACCATCCTAGTGTATGGCATAGCCAAAGCGAGTGATAGGTTAGGTAAAACAAGCAAACAAAAGCTCAGATTTGCTCTATGGTATTGAATATTAACAATAGAAATGATATAATTAATATACTGTTAACAGAAGAGCTCTGCATGCAACCAAGCCTCGTAAAAATAAATAACTCAACAGAAAAAAAAATCAACGCCTGGATACATGGTATCAACAAGACAGGTTACCTGCGTAGCAGCGCTATCCCAGATCTAACAAAGAATTTGCCAGCACAAAAAGATCAGTCAATATGGGTCGAAGCCATTGACTTAAATGAGCAATTGAGCGAAGACAAGCTGAAGCAAATAGTTAGACTTAAGTTTCTAAAATTAGATAAAAATATTGCAATCATCGATTTTAATCAACAAAACTTCGATAGCAGCTTCATCAAAACACTGCTTGATTGGATTGAATCTGAGAAGCCAGATATTCGTCAAATCAATCTTGCGAAACTGGCTCATTGCTCGAAGTCATGGCGTTACTTTATTGATTGGGTCATCAGAACAAAATGTGTCATCAAAAGTATCGATCTAGGCGAGACCGCTATGAACCTCTCTCGAACAAAGGATATCATTACACTGATTCAAGATAGTGCCATACAGGTATCGCGTATTGATTTTGGCTCTAGCCTATGGAAGTTCAGCGAAATGAAAGCTTTTCTTTGGATGGGTGGGCTAAGCAGCAGTCAACAGCTTACAAGACTGGCTTTGGGCGATAGTAAGATATGTCCAGACAGTATTCGCCTATTAATCGATCATTTATGCACTCAAGCCAGTCACATACAAGTATTCAGCAGTGGCGTTGTCGAGTTGGGCAATGGCGAATTAACCAAGCTCAGTGAGCATCTTATGAGTCGACAATCAAACATCATTTCATGTGTGCTCTCTAACCAAGTCTTTGACCAGGATCGATCATTACTGTTAGCCAAAGTAGTCAGCCGATCAGAATCGATGAGACATCTCGCATTAATCAACTGCTGGATCGATCACAAAAAATTTGAATCATCTTTAGTATCAGGGCGCGTCGAGAACATCTATCTAGAGACCATCACAGCTGGTCAAATCCACCATATGACTGACTGTTTCACCCAAAAAGGATACCACGTAGATCAAAAAATATCACGCCACAGAGTACGGCTTAAACTGCGAGGTGACAACCATCAGCCCATCAAGAAAAAGCAGGGTGCTGAGGCTTACGTATCCTCATAGACAACCACGCATCGCACTTAAATCATAGCTTTGTTATGTCACAGATCCCACTCATCGCATAGGTGAATAAGTCAAGTCATTATTCAAAAGATCAAACAGAAAAGACATACAATTTTGTAAATCATCATCAACGGATGCGCTGCTCACATGTTATCAAGAATCATAATACCTGATGCATTCATGTGTTTAAGATGATCCACACTCAAAATAAGTAATTAATATTGTACAAAATGAAAAATGGCGCTAAGATGGTAGTTACTTTTTTATTAAATAGGTTGGGAGATTCATGCACGAGAAACAAGCAGTCTTTACTGCTCAAATGCCAGCTAATGTCGCACTTGTTGGTCATTTATTTGCAGACTCGTGTCTAGCATTCTCGTTACCAAAGCTCTACACCACCGTCAGTCTATCCGCTCACAAAGGTATGAAAGACACCTGGAAAATTACTAACACCGAAAGGTTATCTTACCAATCAATAGACCGGTATCTAAAGCATCTTCAACGAATTAAAAATAAGTTGGGATACAAAGGTGGTTTTTTTGTACAGTCAAATAATTCATTTCCAATGGGATTAGGATTGTCTAGCTCATCATCAAGCTTTAGTGCGTTAACAGCTTGTGCCGTTAAAGCCATTCAAGCCAGTGATGAGCAAACAATGAGTTTGTCTCATGAAGAAATCGCGCAACTCAGTGCAGAGGGTAAGCAGTCATCCAAACACTCCTTTTATAGTCCATGGTCAATGTCAGACGGCAGTGGCATGAGTGGAGCATCATATGGTGAGTATGATCGCTTGTCGCATGTCGCACTGGTAGTTAACAATCAGCAGAAGAGAATCAATATCGAACAGATCCAAGCACTATTGGATAAAAACCCAAAATCAGTCGAGTACAATGAAAATGTAAGACGCAGGGTTTTCTATGCGCATGAGCACATACACAGTAAAAACTGGAAGGGCTTATTTGATTGTGTCTGGGAAGACTTCATTGAGCTTCACAATCTATTCCATTCATCAAAACCCAGTTTTTCGTTCCAAAGTGAGCCAACAAAAAAAATACTACAACAAGTCAAGCATTGGTGGGATATCTACGACGATGGTCCCTTATTGACAATGGGGCCGGGATACGTTATCCATCTTGTTTTCAGAGAAGATCAAACCAAGATGCAGCAAAAAATGCTAGACTCACTAGAGTTTATTGACTGTGTTAAGGGAACAGATCAGAAAGTTCAAGAGAAGGCCTCTGCTTGACAGAGATTCTTTATTCCCTGTTTTTATTTTTGAAAAGACTCAGCATAGACAGCTATCAGTTGCTCCGAATTCTCGTACAGCCCTGACAAATGACGGTCAATACCACTGATATCGTCCTTTGTTGGGACGTTATTGCCTTGAAAAGCGCTTAAAGCTTGATTCAGTCGACTCGCAGATTCATGAAGCATAGGAGTGCTGGTGTAGCATGTTGCACCTTTCAAACCGTGCACATCATCACCAAGCTGATGCCAAGACTTGGCACTACGACTATTTCGAATAGAGCTCAGATACTTTGGTAAATTATCAATGAGCATTTTCAGTAGGTTGCGAGCTATGTCCTCATCACCAACAACCTTTTTGCCGTGCTCCAAATCAATATGTTTAAGTTCGTCCATCGTATAATCCATGAGGAATAGGTTATTATGTCAAACCAGAAAAACACTTACAAGGTCCCCAATGAAACGATGTGATAACCATGGCCAGTGAAAGGGATAGGCATACCTACGCAGTTGAAAAAATCATAACCCTTTTAAAGACGGGGTGGATTCAAACAATTACGGTAGTGCACCCTGATGAGAGTTGTACTATGATTGTACAAACTCAAAGAGAAATATAAATGCCGGTAATGAATTCAGATATCCTTAGACAAAGGCTCATGCAAGCAATCGTTCATTATGAACAAGAGAAACTCAATACTGTAGGCCATATTCATCCCAAAAGGCAAGAGGATATACAAACCGTTTTAAGGTATATTGAAACCATTCGAGACGGTACGTTGTTGGAAAATGAGATCACCAGTTTCCTCAATAAAATAGGAGGCCGATATGCATACCTGGGTTTTTTATTCAAACAAAGTAGTTACTTTAAAGAACTGATCATGTCCATTATCAGAGATGAAAATAAAAAATACACCCTATACACGATGTGGCTATTATCCAATCGTGTTGATGAAAAAATAAAAGAAAACGACAACCCACCAAGCGATCACTCTCATACAATCACTAATGAACTGACATACTCAAGCAGAGGTAGCATGAATATAAGCAATCAAGCAATAAACGAATCATTGAATGAATTCATTCAGTAGCGTTATTAAGAGAGCATAGATAAGAATGCTACCTGTTTTGGCTTGCTGACTGTTTATTATGTGCTGTGACCATATTCAAAAATAATTTAAATCAACGTTTCAAGTTTGACACCAAGTTCTTGCATCACACCAACAAGCCTATGCAATGGCAAACCATGTATCGCGAAGTGATCCTCAGCAACCAATTTATCCAGCAGTAAAAATCCTCTACTCTCAAATTTAATGCTGCCAGCACAATGAAGAGGTTGATCATGTTTTATGTAAGACTTGATGACAGAATCGCTGAGCTTACGACAACTTGCAGTGATTTTTGTCAGGCTATAGTGAAAATAGTCGCTAGCTGGATGAATAACACACATGCCTGAGTAGGAGAAAACATCTTTACCAGAGCAGAGGCGCAATTGAGATACAGCATTTTCATCAGTCTGTGGCTTACACAGTATGGTTTGATCGACTTCGAGCACCTGGTCACCCGCAATAATAATTGTATCAGGAGAACATTTCACAGCGTTAGCTTTTGCGATGGATAATCGCTTAACAAGATCAATCGCAGACTCATGGGAATTTACAGCTTCGTCAACGTTTGGGTCAACTGTGTTATAGGGCAGCCCAAGCTTATCCATAGAAGCTTTTCTTCCTATTGATGTCGATGCTAATAAAATATCATACATGGTTCAGGCAAATATGAATGAACATACATGATAGTACAACTGATCATATTTGCAAGAGAGATAATAGCAATACATTTTGAGCACAAAACAAAGTAACAATGCCTCTACGGAAAAAACAATGGCTTGCCTTTGCCGCGCGACGATCCACAAGTCTAACCTGCTATCAGCATACAGGCACGGATAGCGAAGACTTCAGGGTGATTGGTGTTGATTGAAAACTTTAGCCCAACATCTTGCATGTAGCAATCCACAGCAATGCAGAAATACCGTGAATAATTGGGTGGGTATTACAAGACTGTTGATTATATTCGTATAAATTAAGTTTTCTTGCTTAGAAGATAAAGTGATCAAACAGCACTGATGCGCCACAAGACCATTCCGGGAGAATGTGAGTTGCAATCACCTTTTAGCGCCTTGTAGGTAACCTGGTATCCACCAGCGCCTTTCCAAACTTCACCGTAGGGCATAGTTAGGCAGGAATCCTGAAGTGAAGTAAGGTCAATACGGACATCGCCACAACGATAAACAAGTCTGACTCTACTTCTCTTGAAATAAACACCCAAGGTTTGCTGTCCAATCCAAAACGATCGCTCGGTTTGTGGCGCAATCAAAGTTGCTGGGGACCCTGACAAGACGGGACATTGATTCAGATCGATATCCTCCAGTAAACAAGGCACGCTGGTGAGATTTGCTATAGACACAACCAGTGGATCCGAGCGTTGACTGCCATCAGAACCATAAACACCAATGACAGATAAGAGTATCAAAATAGTAGTCAACCAAACACGCAGCACACGAACATCACAATCTGAGAATGATCTTTACGGTAGCACACTCATCAATTGTGATCAAGAGAGCCTACAAGAGATGCAAACGCGATCGGCTAACGTTTAAAGCCAGATGAGTTATTGCTGTTAGAAGTGCTAAAAAGGCCGAATAAACCTGCCCTGGGTTTCTGATTAGCAGGATACTTGCTTGAGTATAGCTGATCGGAATCAGTTGGATTTAGCATAGAGTAGGTTTTACCGCGAACAAACTCACTGACAAATGCTAATGACGTTCTACCGAGTATGACATTTCTAGTTACAGCAGCAGGATTGATCAAAAGAGCCCCTGGCGCACTGGATAAGATAAACGAAGCAATACTTGGTGGTAAAGAAAGCGTTATGAGACTCAAAGAAATAGCAAATATCTGCTCCCATGCTACAAATGAAGCAAGATGAGACAATCCAATCAGTATTCGTGCTGGCAAGACTTCAGTTTTGCTTTGTATGTGATCCGATGTCCAGTGACTGATCACATCAAGACAGTAAAACCCAGATAGTAGTAAAAACGGAGCAGATAATACGCTTGCAATGATACCATTTTGTAAAGTCAGAGATAACATGACAAATGATATCGCGACACATTGACTGATATCTGGCTTGGAGAAGAACCTAGAGATGTACTTGTATTGCTGTTTTTGCAGACCATTGCGAAGACAAAGATTAGCAAATAAAAACCCGGACCGATAGAGATCGTTAATGACAAAATGGTAATAGGTTAAGACGGTAGGCGTCACCTCACTTGATAGCACACCACAACGCAACAAACTCATGCTAAACATGGTAAAAGCAATAACAGCAGAAAGGAGGGTTTGTAGTGACACAAAAAGAAGGTCGACAATGCCTTCGCGAATATTGCGTGTTTCGCCTATCCATTTTACTTGCACGGAGGTATACAACATGGATAAGTCAAACAACAAATAGATCGCGTGCACAACGAAGTTGATAAAATACAGTGCGGCTTGGAGTTCTGATGATAAGTACCCCGCACAGTATGCAAGCACAAGAGTGCCAACAAATCGTAAAGTGGTTTCATATTCACTGAAGACCGATTGTAAGGTGGTTTTAGCTTTACCAGAGCCAGTATTTCCAGAAAATGAGCGCACGCAGAGTCCTCGAAAATTGATAACTTAATCTTAAATTAAACAACTGAGAAGTGCAAGTACCGTGATCAAACTATCAGTCACAAAAAATCCATTAACATAGGCAAAGACTTATTAGCGTGAAAAACAATAAAGATGCCCTTCATCGATAGGTTACTAAGTCTATAAACAGTGTTTCAAAGAAGTTCCTCTTGAGCAGATAAACAAAAGAGTGCATGAGATACCAGCATCGAGAAATGTTGAGAAAAGAAAAACAGACGGCATGATGTTCACGAGTATGCTAAACATCCTGTAGTGACGTCAGCATTAATATCAATTGAAGCACTTTGTGATTAAGCCTGTGAGGGGTCACATGTCAGTGGGTTTTGATAGCAATAACTTGACTGCAGCTGTCTATTTACCCGGCGTATCATAACTAAAATGGCCACCAATATTGTCTGGTGATACAGGCCCATCACTAAATGGTGATTCCGATCTATCACTGAGCGGCGATTCTGATCCTTCACTAAACAGTGACTGGTCGTTCATTTCACTCGCTGGCCGGAAGCCTTTAAGTGGTGTATGTAATACATATGGCTCTGATGGCTTGGAGTGCCAGGTTGACGGCATCATGTGATTTTCTTGGAGTTGTCGCATAACAGCTGGCGCGTTAGGGTTGTTTTTATCTATCTCACGTCTGACAATCTCGATGGCTTGGCTAACGTTGCAATCCTTGAGCAGTGATAGGACAACAATATCCAGCACCTCAGTTAAACCTCTATCGAGGAGAGTGGGGCCAATTTGAATGCATTCACAATAGAGTTCATCGTCATAACAACATAATATATACTGCCTAGAGGCCCTAAGCCTGTAACTGATTTCCTGATTTTGCTGGGTTGGTTGCATACAGGTGAGTTCCTTGATGGACGCTTTTTTAAAGAAGTCTCTTCCCAAGATGCCATGTTTGTTCTTGTCATCCAGAGAGCACTCGTAACGATAGTAGCAGCCCAGCAAAAACTGCGAATCGTAACAGCCTTGTGCAGCCATGGTCTCAAGGTATCGTAAATATCTAGCCTGTAGCTTAGTAAACTCATCCACGTAGAGTTGTAGATGGTGAATCTTAATCGCTGTTTGTAGCCAATGTAGCGCATTAGATAATGAGTATTCAACCCCAACTGCATCACGATAACACAAAGCTAGGTGATACATGGCTACAACATTGCCATCACTAGCAAGTTTCGCAAGTATGCTTACAGCTCTGGAGACGTCACGGTGTTCACTTTCTTTCAAGAAAAATAAAGCATTATCCAGGGTAAATTCATCCCGTGGTAAGCTTTTCGTTTCATCAAGCCTGGGCAGCGGTTGACCAACCATAAAAGAGCATTGCAAGCACCAATGCCACACGCCCATACAAAACGTCTCAATATGAGATCGCCATTTACCCAGAGAGGAGGTTGGTCTCTGAGTCATCAATGAAAAAGAGGCAACACAGATAAAGACCATCAACAGATAAACAGCATACAGAGGGGACAGCCAGCTCAAATAGGTCAACAAACTGATAAAAAGCAACACACACACTGATAGTGCGGTATTGAGTATGGTGAGGCGATTTAAAGCATGAATGCGAAACTGTGTCATGAGCAGTCCACCGAATCAAATACGCTGTAAGCTCTGTCGAGTACAGATCGGTGCAAATTCGCCAGTGCGGTAAGACGCGAAAAAATCAACATGGCTCATGCTTCTACGGGTTAAGAACAAGAAAAACTTTCTTGTGATTACGGATCAGCTCAAGCAAAAGTGGTTTATTGACAGATTTTATCTGATCAAGATCACTTAGAGTTTGGACTTTCTTGGTGCCAATTTGCAAAATAACATCACCGGGCATCAATCCTGACAGCCAACCAGGACTCCCTTGAGTGATATCCTGGACCAAAACACCACGAACCATCTTGCCAGAGTGGTTAAGAGAGTCATATCGCACCAGACTGACGCCGTCCAGTATATTTTTGCTCCTTGGCTTGGGTAGAGGACTGGATATCTCATTGGTTTGCCCACGAGCGGTCATACTTTTTCCATTTCGAATGATCGTCAGGGAAATATCACTGCCTTCACGCAGGCTGTAAACCTCAGCAGCAAGTTGCGCTGCAGTGACAAGTTGTTGGCCATTGATTTGAGTGACAATATCTTTGCTTTTCAAGGAAATTTCTTGTGCTGGCGAACCAGGAATGACTTCGGTCACAACGACCCCTTTTGTATCAGCCTTGGCACCCAAAGCAACAGCCATATCCTGGGATAAGTTCTGAACATGTATCCCAAGACGTCCAGGTTTAGTGGAGCCAAACTGCACAATTTGCTCTGTGACATTTTTAGCCAGGGAAACTGGAATAGCAAAACCAACACCGTTATTACCACCTTGTACCCCAATGATCATGGTATTGACACCGATAAGCTGTCCATTCTGATTGATGAGTGGTCCGCCTGAGTTGCCTTGATTGATGGCTGAGTCAGTCTGGATGAAGTCTTGCAGAGGACTGGATATAGAACGGTGAAGCGCACTCACAATGCCATAGGTCACTGACTGAGGTAACCCAAAAGAGCTACCGATAGCATACACTGGCTCACCAACCGTTGCAGGTATTGAGGTATCCAGAGATAAAAAGTGAGACGATCGCATGGGGGCTTGAATCACAGCGAGATCCAAAACAGAATCGTAGCCAACAACCTGAGCGATGGCTTCGTTACCATCTTGATTACGCACCACAATGGACTTAGCATTTTGAATCACATGAGCATTAGTCAGAATGAGACCATCGCTTGAAATAAAAAAGCCAGAGCCAAATGTTCGTACGCGTTGCTCAGCTTCTGGGTCCAATGTTGCGACAAACGGTTTGGGCATTGAAGGCAATTCAACCTCAATGAAAACAACGGCTGGTCGCGCTTGCGACAAACGCTTAGTCAACCGAGAAGGTAGGTTTTTTTGAATTTGATCAGTTGACTGCTTTTGCTTAACAGGCTCAACCGCGCAGATATCAGAAAAAAGTCCAAAGAAAACAAAAACGGCAGAGAGTAAGCGCAACAACATAATGTCACCTAGTAAGATATTGGTTCTATTCTATCTGTGGAATGTGACAAAATCAAGTTTGATGCTTGGGTGTGATGCACCATACTGAGAGTGCTGTAGCATGAAAAAGAAGGACAATCACCTTGATTAATCTTTCCAGATAAACGAGAGAAGCCTATGGTTTAGCTTGCCTTGAGATCGGCGGTAGGATGGCAGATCATTGGTTTCAAATGTACATGTCTCAGATGAGAAAACTGATGTGACACCATGCTGATGCAGCTGCCAGCGCGCATAACCACCGCAGTCAAAATGGATTGATGCACCATGGACTCTAAAAAAACGCTCCGACTGAGGGTCTTTTTTAAGAAAGTTGGTTTGGAATGATTGTGAGACACGATAATTGTCAACACCGATATGTGGGCCAATCCAAGCAATGATATCAGAAGGATGAGAGGATAATGTGTTGATCGTTTTAGCAATGATGGCGCTAAAGAGGCCACGCCAACCAGCATGAATGGCCGCTACAGCGGACCCAGCATGATCAGTGAGTAAGATAGGGACGCAGTCAGCAGTGGCTACACACATGGCTAGACCCCTTTGCTCAGTCACACCCGCATCAGATCGTCGGCAAAACCCTGGATTGTTGACATAGACACAGTGATTAGAGTGTGTTTGAATCAAGTGCTGTGATCGAATAGATCCCAGATGAGAGTCAATATTTTTGCGAATCAATCGTGCTGCTCTAGGATGAAGATCAGATCGTAAATAAGAAGAGCCAGGCGAAGCTGGTGCAATAAGATTGAGTGTTTTGATATTGGAGGGAACTGGCCACTGCGCCATCTGTGAACCAGAGCTAGCAAGCATGACGTGAGTCTCAATCATACAAATGGGTGTTTATGAGCATAAGTCATCATAATCTGCAGTGAAAAAAATAGCAACTAAGGCACTACAAAAGTGCAAATTACGAAAAACGTCATTTTTAGGGTGCATTGATGGATGCATGAGGTTCAAACATGGTGTACAATCTGGAGAATTTACAACAGTATTGACAACGATGAAAACCATATTCACAGACATGAGCGCCGACAAAACAATCAAACATAAAGTCATTGTTTTGGCCATAGACATGGATGGCTGTTTTGCTTGTGACTTTTTCTACCCGGCATTAAAAGAAGGTCGTGAGGATTGTGTTGGGTTGGTAATCAAGCTGCTCAAAAACAATGATGTTGACAATTGTAAGAAAGTCATTGTGAGACCAGCAACCGCAAGAAAAGACGATATTTCTGATCGACTGAATGCTAACCATTACCAAACACCACTCACATCTGAAGTGCTTTTTAGTATTGCCGCAATCATTCGTGATCATCTACAAGGCTATGAGGGAGAAGTCACTGTAGATGATCGTCTCCACGTTAATCAGCTATCGAGTTCAGAGTGCGACATCGAAAAAAGCTACATGGAGTATTTATTCGAAGTGGACCATGCTGTGATGGCGTCACGCCAAAGCACGACTATGAAGGGAGAGACGGGCTTGTTTTCAAGCCAAGCCGACACGAACAATCAACCAAGTGCGCTATACCGAGACAAAGCTGCAGCAGCAGATCAGAAATTAGATATCGTACTCACCTTAGCTCAGCAATACGCGTCAGACGATGAAGAAGTGTGCTTAATCTTTTGTGATGATCGTTTCTTCAATGAAGGCGAGGTCTTATCAGACGAAGAAGATTCAGAGTCTGCACCCGTTTCAACATTGCATAGCTTAACTCGATTCTTAGATCTAAACAGACATTATATACCAGCGAATGTGTTGCTCAAGTTTTATAAGTGTGATCCTTACCACATCACTTCAGTTCTCGATCAGTACAGCCAAGCAGAAAAGATATTTCTACTCGAAGTGTTACCCGAGCTTGAGAAGGCTGAACATGACAAGCTATTGGCCAATGTCATACAACATGCCTATGGACATGAGGCTCGCAGTTTGTGCTCCCAGGCCAGAAGTAAGACTGCTTTAGAGGTGCTTACTAAGGCAATCAATGAATCTATGTTGGTGTGCTATAAAGAAAATATCCAGTTAGCAGATGAGTATCTGCGAAAAGAGTTAACCAAAACAAATAGTAGATATCATCAAAGGTTCTTGACAATTCGATATCATGACAGGATGAGTCAATGGGACAATCTGAGTGAAGACAAGAGGCAAGTGCAGTTGACTGAAATGTTTCACATTATATGTGAAATGCAAGGCACAGCTCGCGGGGATGCGCTCAATCACGACGGAGTGAAGGGGTTCCAATTCTGGAGCGAGGTATTATTGCCGGCAGCACAGCAGTTCACACAGTTTTTAAGCGCTGATCACGAAGAAATATCTACGCCATCACTAGGACAAAAAGCATGATCAAAACATCATGGAAATCACAAACTTTCGTTGAACCCAAAGTAAAGACCAGTCTCGTTTAAAAACCCTTCATGAGCGATGGTAAAGCACCATGACAGTGCCTCTCAATGAGAAAGAAGCGATAGAGTCATTTCAGCACCATTATATCAATCTGATGACTTGGTGAGTATGGTATCATCGAGAATATGCATCACCAGTCACCGTTTGTAAAAATCACCAGATGAATTTGCCCGTAAACTATTTGAAATCAGTCGACTACTCTGGATTAAAGAGATCAAATAATGATCTAGACGCAAACCAAAAAGACTCATCAGAGACAACATGAGCCTTAGGCGAAGCAGAAGTAGGCTGAATGAACAATAGCCAGGCAAGCTCAAGAATAGCGCACTCAAGCAAGGTCATGTTGATCAGGCCATATGCCATATTGTCATGGAGTGTGGGGGTAACAACAAAGTGCACTCATTGACAGTATGTATCAGCAAGCCACGTCGCAATACACTTGCCAGTCGTGCATGCACACACAAGTGATCTAGCGCAAAGCATAATTAAGGACTGTTTATTCGCAAATGCTCAATCAGGCGCTGCATATCCACCGGAACAGGAGCCTCAAAATGACATGTCTTCTTGGTAATTGGATGAATGAATCGTAAGTGATGAGCGTGCAAGGCCTGTCGACCGAAAGAAAGTACCAGTTTTGCCAACTCAGGTGAAATTTTCTGGTAACCTCGATGTTTGCCATAGGTTGGATCACCGAGCAAAGGATGGCCCAGTGATGTCATGTGCACCCGGATTTGATGTGTGCGACCAGTCTCCAATTCAACTGATACCAGGGTATAGTGATTCAATCTTTCAAGGAGTGTGACATGGGAAATAGCCGATTTTCCAGTAGGTGTTATGGCCATTTTCTGACGAACTCTCGGATGCCTGCCAATGGGCTGATCAACCGATTGACCTTGTTTCATCTGGCCATCGACCACTGCCAGGTATTGGCGCTTAACGTTGCGCTCTGACAATGCTGCTGTCAATGCGTGATAGGCATCAAAGCTTTTGGCAACCATCATGACGCCAGTCGTATCTTTATCCAAGCGATGCACAATGCCAGCACGGGGAAGCTTGATGAGCTCTGGATGACGAAACAGCAAGGCATTCAATAATGTGCCGGTATGATTGCCAGCACCTGGATGAACAACAAGTCCTGCTGGCTTGTCAAGAATAAGCAGATCATCATCTTCATACAGCACAACCAGCTCGCGCTCCTCAGGTTGGGCACATGTCTGGTCTTCAAGATCAACAACCAATTCGATGGTTTGTCCCAAGTGTAGTTTGGTTTTAGGAACCAGACAAACGGTATCATCAACACGTACCTTCCCATCCTTGATCCAGCCTTGGACCTGAGAGCGTGAGCAAGATGGTAGCTGATTGGATAGAATCTGGTCTAGGCGCAGGGAGGTATCATCCTGAGAGACTTCATATTGACAATTAATATGCTTTTTCACGATCTAGGTATTTGCATTGATTTAGTAGGTCCATTATAGTATATTCCACAAGACTTTAATAACACAGAGGATGAATATGACGACTTTTTTTAGACATTTCGCAAGAATAATAGGTTGTATGGCGCTTGGCAGTCTCATACTGCTGTCTGGTTGCAAAAATTCATCAACAAATGGTATCAGCGAAAGCGAAGATGTGTTGCTTCACCAGGCCAAAAAACAACTGCAAGACCAAAAGCATCAAGCAGCCATTGAGCCACTGACACACCTCAGCAACAATTTCCAGATCAGTTCAAACGCTCAGGCCTACAAGCTCGAGCTTATGCATGCGCAATACCGTGCCAAAGAGTATATGAAAGCCATAGAAACGGCTGACCAGTATATCAGCACTTACCCTTTTGAAGCCCAAGTCGATTATGCTATGTACATCAAGGTTTTGGCATCTCATGATGAATTTAACTCTCGTCACTGGATGCCCAAAAGCATCCGTGAGAGTTATGCTTACACCGATACAAAAATAATTGATGAGGCATTGGTTGCTGCACGAGCTCTGCAAGTCAGTCATCCTAAAAGCACCTACAGTGGTGAGGTTGCCATGATGGCATCAGAAATGAAAGAAATCATCATGAAAAAGCATTATCATATTGCCAAAGAATACCGGACTCGGAAAGCCTATGCAGCAAGCCAGAGACGTTTGACCAACGTTGTCGTTAGCACCGACTCTCGTGAGCTGCTACACAAGGCACTTCAGATGATGAAAGACAATCACATCAGCATGAACCAGCCTGACGACGCTGCCAAAGTTGATGAGTTGATACAGGTCAATTGGAGCAACAAAGCCAAAAAGAAAGTCAAAGATACACAGCCCAAAGTTAAAAATGAGGCTAAAGCCAAAACCCAGTAATATTCAGAGTCAAGTATCCAACCCAAAGATGCATCTCAAAAGACTCCTTAACGGGCATTTGTAGAGTCCTAGTCACACAAATCAAAGGCAGTACACAGTACAACACACTTTTGGAGAACGAACAAAATAGTGTATTCAGCCCTTGATAAAAATTATTAAGGGTTTATTATAGAAAGGGTATTTTTAGAGATGACCTGATGCTAAGACGTCCAATTTTGAGTATTGTACTGATGATCGCAGCTTGTAGCGTCAGTGCAGACCCAGGTCAGACTGTCAAGGAGATCAAAGAGAGAGGCTATTTAAAGTGCGGTGTCAGCACAGGCCTGCCAGGATTTAGCTACATAGACTCTAATGGAAAATGGCAAGGTTTTGACGTGGATTTTTGCCGAGCTATCGCATCCGGCATCCTGCACGATCCCAACAAAGTAGAGTTCATGCCGCTTGACTCAAAATCTCGGTTTGCCGCACTTTCAGCCAAAGAAATAGATGTGCTTGTTCGCAATACAACCTGGAACTTTACCCGTGAAGCATCGTTGAATGTACTTTTTCCAGCAGTGACATTCTTTGACGGACAGTCAGTCCTTGTGAGAAAAGAGACCAAGGTCAAAGCCATTGAAGAGCTTGAAAATGCAACCATCTGCGTGATTCAAGGTACGACCAGTGAAATCAATTTGACCAGCTTCTTTTATAAGAAAAGAGTGAAGTTTAAGCCAATTTACTTTGATCGATCAGAGCAAATGATACGCAGTTATGAAGCAGGCAGATGTGATGCCATGTCATCAGATCGCTCGCAGTTGTTTGTACTTCAATCTATTTTATCCAAGCCATCGGAGCACATCGTGCTTGATGAAGTCATATCCAAGGAGCCGCTGTCTCCAGTGGTACGAGATGATGACCCAGATTTCTTTAAGTTAATCAGATGGGTGGTTTTTTCAATCATCCAGGCAGAAGAATGGGGATTAAATCATGATAATTTTCTGAAGACATCTCGTCAAAACCCAGATATCCAGAAGTTCTTAGGCATGAGCAATAACGTGGCCGAGTCCATTGGATTAGAGAAAAACTTTGTCAGTCAAATACTTGTGGGCGTTGGAAACTATGGGCAAATTTTTGACAAAAACCTAGGGTCAGACAGTTCAATTGGCATGCAGCGAGATCAAAATGCGCTTTGGTCTCAAGGCTCTGGCCTGATGTATGCGATGCCAAGCAGGTAGTCAATGATGAACAGTTTCAACAGCATGAGAGTAGGGCGGTGAAAGGACGATCAACAGCTTTTATTGTAATTCAAGCAATCGGCTACATCTTGATTGGCCTAGCGTGCTGGTCAATCATAGCCAATATGATATTTAATCTGGATCGACTGGACATTCAGATTGACTGGCGGTTTTTAACCATGGAAAGTGGGTTTGGCATCACCCAGAAGTGGATGGATCACAACAATTATCATAGCAACCTCAATGTACTACTTATTGGACTCATCAACACACTGGTGGTGAGCTTTGCAGGCATTATACTATCCAGTTTGATTGGTATCGTTGTGGCGCTGTGTAGCTACAGTCATAACCCGCTACTAAGATCAACAGCTGGGCTCTATATCAATGTGTTCAGAAACGTCCCCTTGCTCATTCAAATATTATTTTGGTATAACTTGTGGATTTTGAAAATGCCAAGCGTAAAAAATACTTGGTTTGGTCTTATCTTTGCCTACAATAACCGGGGGGTGTATTTGCCATCCATTGCTTGGAGAAGTGCCGATGTGGTGACCCTGCTGGGTATAATCGCAGTTCAGTGGGTTTGTCTACGGCTTTATCAATACGTAAAAGTAATGCGCACTGGTCAACAGAAAACAACCGTATTACCAATACTTTGTGTGCTCGCAGCGGCGACATGGCTGGCTTTCGTGGTGAGCTACGCACAAGCTGGGCTTGTCAGTCTACCCAAGCTGGGTCGATTTAACGTCAGTGGCTATCATATTTATCCAGAGTTCATAGGATTGCTCGCAGGGCTGAGTCTATACACAGCTGCCTACAATGCCGAAACAATACGCGGGGCAATCAATGCGGTACCGCAAGGTCAACGCGAGGCAACAGAGGTATTGACTTTGAGTCCATGGTTGTCTTTTACCAAGGTGATTGTCCCGCAAGCGCTTCCGGGTATTATGCCCCCTTTGGCGAGCCACTACATGAATCTTGCCAAGAACTCATCACTGGGTTTGGCTGTAGGGTACCCAGAAATGTTTGCAATTTTCGCCGGTACAGTACTCAACCAAACTGGAAGAGCAATTGAAATCATCAGTATCATCATGGCAATCTATCTGATCATTTCCATCATGATAATAACGGTTATGAATGCAATCAATCAGAGGCAGTCACATTGGAAAGGTATCAAGCAAAATTAGGTGGAGTAAAAGCTCATCTTCAGAACCTATGGCATTATGGGATGATGTGCTTTGGTACATGGGGTAATGCCATTGCCAGTTTGCTGTGGCTTCTGTTGTTTGGGGTATTGATCATACCATTGGTGCAATGGGGTGTGCTGCGAGCTATGTGGCATGGTAGCGTTGAACAATGTCACCAAGACGGGGCATGTTGGGTATACATCTCAAAAAACGGGTTCCAACTGATGTATGGATTATACCCAAAAGCTGAGATATGGCGAATCAACACCCTGCTATTGGTCATTGGTGTGCAGTTATTATTGATATGGCAAGTCAAACGGCAGTTGGTTCGCATGGTTCTTGGCGCACTTTTGATCGTGCTTATGCCGCCACTAACCTACACCATAGCCCTCGGCGGTATGTGGGGCTTGGTATTTATCCCGCCACAATACTGGGGTGGATTGGCTCTCAATTTGCTGTTCAGTACGCTAAGTATTGCTTGCGCATTGCCATTAGGATTGCTTTTAGCCATTGCTCGGAAGTCCAGGTGGGGGATCTACTCAACCATCGCAAAAGTCATCATTGATTGTATACGAGGGTTACCACTAGTCAGTTTACTGTTCTTTGGCGGGTTGATATTGCCATTTTTATTCCATTATCAGAGCTCAGAGAAAATCATCAGACTATTTATGGTTTTTACCGTTTTTGGAGCGGCATATATGGCCGAGGCGATACGGGCTGGATTGCAGTCAGTCGAGCCAGGCCAGCATGAGGCTGCTGAGGTTCTAGGTTTCTCAAAAGCTAAAGCTACTATTTTCATCATCATTCCACAGGCTCTCGAAATTGCTCTGCCATCACTGATGAATCTTGTGATCGCCTTGCTCAAAGATTCAACACTGTTATCAACCATAGCAGTACTAGACATTGTTGGGATGATGCAAGCAACAACTGCACGGTTGGAGTGGATGCCTTATGCTGTTGAAGCGTATGTCATGGTTGGTTTGGTTTTTTGGTTGCTGTGTTACGGGCTCTCCTTGGTCAGTTATGCCATTGAGAAGAGGATCAAAATATCGCGCTAGAGTGAAAATCAAGCTCATGAAGTCAAGACAGGAAAAGTTAGATGAACAGGTTGAAAAAAGCAATTGACGTCAAAAGTGTCAGTAAGGAAATCAATGGTACTAAGATTTTAGACAGGGTCAGCCTCAAGGTGGCAAGAGATGAAAGAATTGTCATCTGTGGTCCGTCAGGATCCGGGAAAACAACGCTGCTACGTTGCCTTAATGGTCTTGAGCAAGTCAATACGGGATCAATCACTATTCTGGGTATTCGACTGGATGATCGACCTGAAACCATTAAAAATATTCGTTTAAAATCAGGTATGTTGTTTCAAAGTTTCAATCTATTCCCACACCTGAGTGTACTGCAAAACTGTACATTGGCGCTGACAAAAGTTAAGAACATTGATCTGGCTAAATCTATAGAGATGGCTGAGCATTACCTAGAAAAGGTCAAAATACTGGACCAGAAAGATAAATATCCCATCGCATTGTCTGGTGGGCAACAGCAGAGGGCAGCCATAGCTCGAGCGCTTTGCATGGAGCCGGAACTTCTGTTATTCGATGAGCCAACATCAGCCTTGGATCCAGAGATGGTCGGCGAGGTTCTAGATGTGCTAGATGATTTATCCAAATCTGGTATGACAATGGTCTGCGTGACACATGAGATGAGATTTGCTAAAAAATTTGCCGATAGGATTGTGTTTATCGATGAGGGCAAGATTGTGGCTGACTGCGAGTCGCAAGAGTTTTTCAAAATGAAAGACAACGATAGAATCAAGCTATTCTTGTCACAAGCAAGGCGGTAGTTGGCCGCAGTTACTTTTTTTGTATTCAAATTGGGTCTCAGTGCCAGCATACGAGAACATGATGAGGCTGTGTGAGGTAATGGCAATCAAGCTCAGTGTGTTTGCTCAGGCTGTAAGTTTAGGAATGCCCGAAGATCCCAGTTTCACAACACGGACAAGAAACATAGAAAATTACGATCCTCACACTGTAGGGCTACAAAGGTGCGCATACAAGCAGTGGTCGACATGCTTTCGACAGCAACGGGCAGACCATTGGCATCGACAGCATTCAGGGCTAATATTTTGTTTGATGACCCAGTGCCAATCAATATGAACTCTGGGGAGTATCGTTTTATCCAATCCTGAATGTGTGTGTTGCTAAGCTCTAAGGCAGTCAGATTAAAGGTGCTGACCACTGTATTTTGATGAATAAGAACACTCTCTGTGTATGTGTGTTTATTAATGGTCAAGCGGCCAGATTCGAAGGTATCAAAGCGCAGATCAGATGCGACTTGTTGCATAGAGAGTGCGGTGTCAGAATTGATTTTTCTATCCATAATATCTATGATGTTTATTTTACGGGATGAAGTTGTGAAGTCAACCAAGAGTGTTTACTTAAAAGATTATAAATTGCCAGACTATACGGTGAAAGAGACAAAGCTTGTGTTTGAGTTGGGTCATGCAAAAACTCGTGTGTCAGCAAGATACAAAGTTGAAAGAGTCAACCCCCGGGCAAAACGCATTTGGTTTGATGGAGATGGTTGTACATTACTGTCAGCAAGATGCAATGACGTCGAGCTAGGCCATGAGCAGGTAGTTATCAGCGATAAAGGGCTGGAGTTTGATTGTGATGCGGATTTCAGTGAAATTGAATTTGATGTTGAGATCAGTCCAGAGGAAAACACACAACTACAGGGCTTATACACCTCAGGAAAGAGTTTGTGTACTCAGTGTGAGGCGCAAGGGTTTCGTCGTATCGTATACAGTTTAGATCGGCCAGATGTTTTATCAATTTATGATGTCACAGTTGTATATGACGAGAACGTCTACCCGCATGTGATTGTTGCCGGCAAGCTTCAAGAAAAGGAAACACGCCAAGACGGCTTGAGCGTCATTCGGTTTCTGGATAAAACACCAAAGCCAACCTATCTGTTTGCGCTTGTTGCGGGCAAGTTCAATCACATCGAGGAAAGTTTTACGACAAAATCGGGTGAAGAGGTCAAGCTGCACATTCACATTCCACTACAATACCCCATTGGCCAGGCTGAGTTTGCAATGCAATCCTTACGAAAGTCGTTGGTATGGGACGAGAAAGTCTTTAACTGTGTTTATGATTTGAGCGATTATCATATTGTTGGTTTCCCAGATTTTAATTTTGGAGCCATGGAAAACAAAGGGCTTAATATCTTCAATACAACCACATTGCTGGCAGAAGCTGACATCACAACAGATGCTGGTTACCTTCGCGTGCTATCTGTGGTTGGGCACGAATACTTTCATAATTGGACTGGTAACCGTGTTGGTTGCAGTAACTGGTTTCAGTTGAGTCTCAAAGAGGGCCTAACAACTTACAGAGAAATGCGTTTTGCCTGTGATAGTTATGGTCCCAGTGCCAGGTTGGTTTATATCAATGCTTTGGTTGATCATCAGTTTATTGAGGATAGAGGGCCAACAGCTCATGCGGTGATTCCGCAGTCCTATCAGAAAATTGATAATTTCTATACCAGTACCATTTACACCAAGGGTTCTGAGGTGTTGAGGATGTTGGAAGATATCATTGGCCGTGAAAACATTGATCAGGGCATACAGAATTACTTGAATCGCTATGATGGGCGCGCAGTCACTATCAATGAGTTTCTTGATGAGGTAAAAAAATGTCAAGCATTTGATCTTGATAAATTCAAGCGATGGTATCATCAAATAGGAACGCCGCAAGTTAAAGTCTCGACTGAATATGATGGGAATAAAAATCTACTTAAACTGAAGTTAAGGCAATCTCCTCCTGGTAATTTCGAAGATAACAAGCCTGTATTGATGCCAGTGAAGATGAGATTGTGGTCACAGAAAGGTGACTTGATTGTGCCAGAAGAAACAGATGATATCAAAGTCAATGATGACGGTTCATGGGTGGCTATACTCGAAGATGAAGAGGCAATACATGAAATAAGAGTGTCTGAAGAAGAGCCTATTGTTTCAAGCTTTATCGGATTGTCTGCGCCAGTTGTGCATTCAGATGATTTGAGTTTTGGGCAGAGGGCTGCTTTGGTTGCTGCCGAGGTTGATCCTTACGTAAAAAAAATCAGTGCGCGAAAGTGTTGGATGCAGCTTTTGCATGAAGACAATCATGAGAATCTACAGGCGCTGAACAGAGCATCAGATAGTGTTCTTAAAAGCTGGGAAGAGCACCCAGATCTGGTTGGGTTGATTGCCCTGCCATCTATTCAGATATGCCAAGAAAGTGGGCAAGGGTATGATTTTGACAGGTTGCTCGATAGACATAGGGTCCTTAAAAAACACTTGGCAACACAATGGCACGAACAATGGCAAAAGATATTTGCCAGTTGTCAATTAAAGCTTCAAGCCAACTACGTATGGAATAAGAATCAAGCGGCGCTACGTCAATTACGTGCCTTTGCATTGAAGATGATCTTGGAGTATGACATTGATGCCAATGCTTCAAAAGCAGTGAGCTTATACCACGCCTCAGACAATTTAACAGATAGATATGCTGCGCTCTCAGCATTATGCGCTCATGACAATCAGCAGTCACAGGAGCTGCTGGAGCAATTTTATAACGATGCCAATGGCCAAGATTTACTACTTAATCAGTGGTTATGCTTGGGAGCCGGGCGCTATCATAAAGATGGTTTATGTGGTATCCAGTCAATTTATGATCATGAAGAATGCGATGTGACGCGTCCAAATCGAGTGATGTCATGGTTTAGGGGGTGGTGTCAAGGCAACTATGAGGTGCTGCACAATCAAGACGGAAGTGGCTATGGGTATTTACAAAAAATCATTGAGCAAGTGGATAAGGTGAATCCGTTCACATCGAGCCGTATGCTCACACCCTTATTGCAGTTTCAGTATTTTGATCGAGTGAGACAGGAGGAAATGATGTCTGTCCTACAGGCATTATCCAAAAATGATCTGTCCGATAATGTCAAGGAAAAGCTTGCAAGTGTGGTAACTGATTAAGTGGTGAAGGGGATCGGGAGGGTGGAAAATCAGTACCGTTCGCATTCAGGTCGAGAGTTTGAGGATCGCTTAGACATCCTGTCTGGCTGGCCTCCTGGCGTGAATAACCTCAAAACTACTCTCCCTGCATTCGACGATCCGCTTGGCACGCATCCATTCAGCCAAGCAATTGGTATGGCGGCTGCATTTGAGTCATCCAAACCAATCACCATCATTATAGCAAAAATATGTTGTTAATCATAGTCTTAGTGGGTTAGGGATGGGTGCCGATACACGTCAGAAAGAAATAAATGATCTTAAAATAGCCATTAAAATCAATAGTATAAAACATATACCATTGACAAATAGGCGTCAGAGATCATGATAATAAAATGAAATATCTCACATAAAATAAAGATATAAGATCTAGTAAAATATATATATCAATACATTCAGATAGATAGTTTTTTTAAAATCAACGAAGAATCTCAGAAAAACATGAAAAATCTTCTAAAATAGTCTATATAATCTTGTAAATCATCAGGAAAAGAGCTATGCCTAAGAGAACAAAGAGAATCGTAGAAAGTGTAAGTCAAGCAAGTGACAAAGCAGCTTCAAGAAAAGCAAAGACTCATTCGGCTAACAGCATAGTAGCAACATTTGCATTTTTGTACAGACTGCGCAAAGGGGCGCGAGCATTGATAAAAATTATAAATCCACCAAAAAAAAGATGATCCGGTGACATCACACAGCAAAAAGTACCTAAGACAAATGTGAGTAACGTAGCCAGGATCCCAGCTGCCAATCAACAATACGCTCACAGACATGCCAGTCGCCACAACTGTCGTCAGTCAAGAGCAAAAAGTACACACTCAACACCACCCAAATAAACGACAGGACGACGTACTGGACATCAGTCACGATGAAGCGCTGGCAGGTCAATCTATCAGACAGTATTGACAGCCTATGACTGAGTGCTCAATCGTGGCACCCAAGCGACATAAGCAAGTCAAGATCAAGAAAGAAGCAAGCATTTTGAATCTTTAATGGAGAGATCGGTGACATTGGTGTGGCTGTTTTTTTCAGTATATGACATCAAGAGATTAATGTGGTATTATGAAAAAAAATTAGGAGGCATAGTCATGCTGAAAGGTAAAAAAGTTCTCGTGATAGGTATGATGAGTGAGCGTTCAATAGCTTACGGTGTTGCCAGCGCGATGCACGGTTTTGAAGCACAGCTTGGGTTCTCTTGTATGGAGCGTTTTCAACAAAGAGTAGAAAAAATCAGCCAGACTTGGTCACCATTCATGATCAATGTTTGTGATGTTTCAAAAGATGAGCAAATCGAAAAGCTCGCTAAAGAAGTCGAGCGACATGGAAAAATTGATGCCATAGTACACAGCATTGCTTTTGCGCCCAGAGACCATCTAGAGGGCGGTATTCTCAAAAACTTAACACGTGAAGGGTTCCTTACCGCGCATGATATCAGCGTCTTCAGTTTAGCTGCGGTTACCAAAGCGTGCCTACCATTCATGAATGATGGCGGAAGCATTGTTGCGCTTAGTTATCTTGGATCCAGTAAGGTGATTCCTCACTACAATGTCATGGGGCCATGCAAGGCCAGTTTAGAGTCTATGGTGCGCTATTTGGCTTACGACTGCGGGAAACGAGCAATCCGAGTCAATGCGGTCTCTGCAGGTCCTGTCAGGACACCAGCTGCATCAGGAATCAAAGATATGGGGATGATGTTGAACCGAGTTGCCAACAGTTCTCCCATACAGCGCCCCATCACAACCACTCAAATTGGTAATGTCACAGCATTCCTGTGCTCTGATTTATCAAGTGGAATCACAGGAGAAGTTATTTTTGTGGATAACGGCTATCACACAATGGGAGTCATGGTGGAAGGTGCTCCATCGTAACCAGCAATCAGATGTGCAATAAACCAATACGGAGAAAGTTATGAGTGAACTATTAATCAGTTATGTGTTATTTTTATTAAAGGGGGTCACGGCTGTAGTTCTACTGATGGTCTTGATTGGATTTATTATTTCAATGAAAGGAAAAAAAGATAAATCAGCCATCCAGTTTGAACATCTCAATCAAAAGCGCTTGACACAAAAAAAATCCACCCTTGAGCAGTTTTCTAAATCGGGTAGCAAAGCAGCCATCAAGGCATTGAGAGTCTTTACCAATACGCTCAAATCAAGGAAAAAGCTCGAAAAGTCCAATGAGAAGCTTAGAAAGAGAAGTTTTGTGCTAAGTTTCAATGGTGACACATCAGCCTCACAAGTCAAAGAGCTCAGAGAGGAGATCACAACGCTATTAGATATTGCCAATGCCAACGATGAAGTGCTTGTTAAACTGGAGAGCCCAGGTGGCTCAGTACCAGAATATGGCCTAGTGGCTGCACAGCTGATACGTATCAAGCAAGCAAAACTCAAGTTAACCGTTTGTGTCGATAAAGTTGCTGCCAGCGGAGGCTATCTAGCTTCTGTTGTAGCGGATAGAATCTTAGCAGCACCATTTGCATACATTGGATCAATCGGTGTGGTGGTCATGGTACCGAATCTTCACGATTTCCTCAAGAAAAAAGACGTTGACATCATTGAGCTAACTGCTGGGAAGTACAAACGCAGCCTGAGTACGCTAGGAAAGTGTACGGAACAAGGCAAAAAGCACACGCGTGAAAAAATGCAAGCGATTCACGATCAATTTAAAGATCTGGTCACTTCGTATCGACCTCAAATTGATATTGATAGTGTTGCCAGCGGCGAGTACTGGACAGCCAAAACAGCTCTATCTCTTGGGCTGATTGATGATCTCATGCCCAGCGATACCTATGTAGCAGAGTTGATTGCGACCAGCGAAGTATGGGAGGTCACAACGCCCAAAAAGAAAACATTGAAATCAATGATCAAAGAGTCAAGCAAAGCAATACTCGACGTGCTTTTAGAGCAAGTGCAAAAAGCCAATACACTACCACAGTAATGGTGAACACTTGATGTCAGACCAAGATATCTTCTCAAAGAGCTCTGCGCAGTGGTGGAACGTCACCGGACCATTTAAGATGCTTCATGTCATGCATCAATGTCGGCTTGAGTACATCAAAATGCAGCTACCCAATCTAAACGGACTCACCGTACTTGACTACGGGTGCGGCGGGGGTTTGTTGAGCGAGTCACTGTGTCAATTAGGCGCAACTGTCATAGGTATGGACATGAATAGCCCAAGTATTGAAGTCGCCAAACAACATGCTAAACAAGAAGGTTTGCAAATAGACTACCAATACGGCACCATTGATGATCTTGGAGATGAGTACTTTTCGAGTAAAGCTTTTGATATTGTTTTTGCACTGGAGTGTCTTGAGCATATAAGACATCCCAAGAGACTGATCAAAAGTCTTTCAGGGACGCTCAAAAATGGTGGGCACATGGTGATCTCTACGTTGAATCGAAACATAACCAGTTACTTGTTAGGCATCATAGCTGCCGAACAGTTACTGGGCTGGGTTGAGCCTGGGACACATGATCACCACTTGTTCATCAAGCCAAGCGAGATGAGGAAAATGTGCAGCGAACATGGCTTACAATTGACAGATTTGTCGGGGATGTCATTTGATACAAAAACCCAAGCATTCTCCATCACAAATGATGTAAGCTTAAACTACATCATGGTTTTCAAGAAAGACAAGTAATGAACCAACAACAACGGACCGATAGCGATGACTTTTAGTGAATTTGAAGAACAGAAAATGAAAAAACAACTAGATCTTCATTTCAATCTGTTGGATGAGTGCATGGTCGGTATTAGAAAGTCCTGTGAGAACATGCAGATCACTCGTGAATTTATAAAGATGGACAATCGAGATAAATGGAAGCAAGTCAATGATGAGGTCATGCTATTTAAGACGCAAAAAGGGCAGCTATATGATTATATAGAATACCTCACAAAAAGTGCTTTTCCCGATATGATCGCCCAGCCGGAGCCTTACTGTCAACGTGGTATTGATCTGGTAGAGCGTTTGACTCAAGTGATTAGATACAGCGCACAAATACTGATTGAGACCGCTGACAGAGAAAAACAATTGCTGGTCGCAGAATTTCACTTTCCTGGGCGAGCACATGATAGACTTGAGTATATGCTTGAAGAGTTCAAAGCTGCCGTTTCCCAATATCATGACATAAGTGCTAATCGTCGAATTGATCGCCTCAATACGGTTTTAGATGATCTATATCTCAGCGCCCACGAATCTGACGTCATAGACAACGATCATCGCTTACGAACCATATGCCGCTTAATGCACAATGATAAAGAGTTACCAAGCGAGCACTACGACGCACTGAGCGAAAGACTGGTTGAAAAGATCAGTGAGGCAACATGCTATCGTTATATTTCTCAAAACGAGATGTACAGTTTGATCATGCTCCTTTTATCTGATGATTTAAACACAACAGTGCGCAAGAGAATCACCGATGAGCTTCGAAAAAAATTGCGCTCAATCCAGATACCATGGGATGTGAAAATAGATTACTATGCTGTATCCATTGAAATGCTTGATATCCATTGTTATGACGAAGGAAAAAAGCAGGATGTCGTCACATTACTGCTATCTGAGGTTGAGGCAGATTTAACACAGTTTGAAAGCTGCAAAGATCCTACTTCGATCGCAGGGCGTTTGTTTTCACTCAATCATGTGCGGGAGAACGGTGAAAACAGAAGCGATCGATCAAGGAATAAACAAGCGTCAGGCTCATTTAAGAGAAATCTTGAGACCATACAAGAAGAGCTTGTCAACAAAAAAGCAGAAGAGAACAATATCCATCTTAGCCTTGAGGCCCTAAAGGTGCTTATGTGTATTCGGTTAGAGGGCTGTACTCTCAAAAACGCACCAGCAGAGAGAATTGAGAACGTATTGCATAAACACATTGATCGTCTCGACAAGATTCTACCAGGAGGTAATTTGACTGTGAATAAGGTCAAAAGTAAGCTGAAAATCATGCTCACTGCCGATATATTAGCGCTTACACTGACAGACTTGTGGAACAAACGATGCGGACGTTTTTTTATCGAGTGGTTTTTTACTGAACCTGTGAGGGCGCAAAAACAAGGCTTCGTGAGAAAAGTATGGATTGAGAGTTTTGAGGTGGATGATTTAGAGGCCATTGCCAATCAAATTCAGCGCTATTTAAATCAAGATGAGGAACCCACTTATGAAGCATTTGATGATCTCATTGAGCG